>ERZ772851.175-NODE-175-length-84226-cov-6.297169_pt1 | contig 84226 bp, 95 predicted proteins | sample MGYA00512137_ERZ772851 | MGnify/ENA primary metagenome ERZ772851 (study PRJEB29015, sample SAMEA2737663) | human gut metagenome | biome: human gut; feature: human-associated habitat; material: faeces | place: China | collected 2012 ... | reverse complement strand
CAATCGGAATTTATAAAGCAATGTTCAACGGAGTCAGACGTGTCCCGGTGAAATCTACAGAGATTCGCGACCTGCAAACCCTCAGAAGAATCCGCTCTCAAGTAACGAAAGATAAGGTCAAGGAAATCAATCATGTCCGAGGTCTTCTGGCCGAATATGGCATTGTGATGGGGAAGTCTATAACTGCGTTCAACAAAGGCATTTCCTCTGCCTTAGAAAGCTTGAAAGAAAGAGGAGATGTTTCTCCTTTAGTTGCAGAGGAACTTCAGACAACAGTTGAATCTATTAAGACAAAGATAGAAAGACAAAAAAGATTAGATCGAGAAATTGAACAATTGGCTCGAGGCTGTAAAAACTATGAGAATTTTCTCAAAACTCCCGGAGTCGGTCCATTCACGGCGGCAATGCTCTGCGTATTACTTTGTGACCCGGCCATTTTTGCAAATGGCCGCCAATTTGCAGCCTATATCGGACTAGCGCCAAGAAGCCGAGGCTCAGGCGGCAAAAACTTTATTATCGGCATACCCTCGAAATTCAATTGCGACAGCGAATCCAGAGCCGTATTTGTTGAGTGTGCTCAGGCGTTAGCTCGATATAAAAATAAGTCACCCTGGGTAGATGGTATTTTGAGAAGAAAGCCTAAGAAAGTCGCTGTGATAGCAATTGCGAACAAGCTTGCTCGACAAGTTTGGGCAATGGCAAACAAAGGCGAAAGCTTTAAGCAAATGACAATCCTAACGGCCTAGAGCAGAACGAATAAGAACAGAACATGAGTTAAGTCAATAGACAGATGTAAAACCGGTTACGCCGGCCTCAGAAAGACTTGAAAAGGATGAAAGCACTAAAGATGCTGATGGCTAAAATAGGATCTGAGGTTGGTTACTCATCATGGCTGCTGCCGATGGAACCTCCTACGCAGGATAGAAGCCGTATAAGAAAACCATAATCATCCTGATTTTTTAATGTAACTGACACCAATCATCTGTTGAAATTAGGCTTGTTAGACTCACAATTTAAGCTATGACAGCCGGTCCCGGAGGTGTTCTTGTTCTTGAAGATTTTGTCAGCAAGGGCGGCAATTTATTTAATTGAAGAAAACCGTAACGGTCAAGATAGATCTGCAACTATTTGTTGGATAAGGATTATTTCAGTCCAGTGCCTTTAAAAGAATCTTGATCCGTAATTCTTCGAATGGCTTTTAAAAGTCGAATTAGAAAGTGGAACTTCTGTTTAAATAAGTAAATACCCTTGGATAATTGACACACGGGAACATAAGAAATCCTTTTATTTCAGTGGAATAGAAGGATTTTTTATGTTATACTAGATTACCTAACTGGATAATCTATTTTAATTATGAAAACGCCCCAGCTTCCTCCGCTCATCATTAAAAAGAGCCCTTCGGCTTTCTACGTTTACACCTACAAGAACAAGTGGGACTCTGAGAAAAAGAGAAGTTATCGAGCCAGCATCAAGAAGGTCGGCACCGTTACTTCAGGCGAGAAGGAAGGCAGGATCCGCTGGGATGACCATTTTTTAGCTGAGCGCCCGGAATTAAGGGACTTTATCTGTGAACGCAAAGGTAAGGACTATGTCTTTACTCCCATGAACGAAGGCGGTTTTACACTCTCTCAGGCAATGGAAGTCAAACAGCTGCACGCGGGAGCAACGTGGGCGCTGGATCAGCTCGTTGCGCAATCTCCTATTGGAGGAGCTCTTAAAAGAGCCTTTCCTCAGCGACGGGACTATCTAAAAGTTTTATCGGTTGCGTACTTCATAATCCTGAATCAAGGCAACAATATTTCTAAGTATCCGACCTTTGCCGAAGCAACCCGTCTGCCGTGGGGAGCGCCTTTGCATCCCTCCTCAATAGGCAGGATTTTTAGAAAAATCAAAAAACAACAGATAGAAAATTACTTCTCTGCTGTCCAGGAAGGCTTAATAAAACAGAAGAAAAAAGCTGGGGACGATGACAAGCTGACATTGGCTTTAGACTCGACTTCTATTTCCAGCTACGCTAATAAACTGCCGAACGTAGAAAGAGGCAGAAATAAGGACGAGGATAACCTTCCTCAAATTAATCTGCTGATGTTGGTTGAGTCCCAAAGCGGTCTGCCCATCTTCTATCGAACCTACGACGGAAACGTTCCGGATGTACAAACCGTCAGACGAGTTATCGCCGATAACTCCAGACTAGGCATCCAAAATGTTGTCCTTGTGTCTGACCTCGGCTACAGCGGCACAAAAAACATCAATGACTGTTTGAGAAATAAAGTCGGATTTCTGTTCAACATGAAATGCGGGGTGTCAGGCAGTCTTACCCAGGAACTCATTGATGAAGAAAGACTCAATCTCCAGGACTTAAACCGAAGGGACTGGTATACACAGGTCTTTCAGGTGACAAAGAAAATCAGCTGGATTTACGAGCCTAGTCCTGTAAAAAACCAGAGATCCACAAAAAAGACACAGGAAACCGCGGAGCTTTACTGGCACATCTACTTCGATCGACGAATTGCTGAGAACGCCAGACAAGGACTGTTCGAGAGAATCGATCGCGTACAGGAAAAGATAGCCAACGGTAAGGCGCTTGATGAAAACGAACAAACCCTATTAGAAGAAGTCTTTGAAAAACATGAGAAGGACGACGTCGTCAACTACACCGTCGACAATAAAAAGGTGGACCAAAAGCTCCGCTACAAAGGCTATCGGGTGCTTGTAAGCGACGAAATATCCGATGCCAGAAAAGCTTGGTGCGCTTACCAGGAACGATGGATCGTTGAAGATACGTTTAAAACGCTCAAATCTCGCTTGGGCTGCTCTCGAAATCGAGTCTCTGATAACGAGTCATTAACCGGCAAAACATTTGTGCAGTTCTTGGCGACCTCTATTGCAATGATCGTCAGAACGAGATTGAGAAAATACAGTGAAGAGTGCAAAAAGAACAGCGCACTGCCGATGGTTTACGACGGAGACTGCAGAGTTCTGGACTCTTTGAACAATGTGATGCAGACAAGATTCTGCGGAGGTTATTACTTCGGAGAGATTGCCGGAAAAAGAAGGAAGTTATTTGAAGCCCTCGGGGTTCCTGTCCCTGACGCTGAGCCCGAAAAGGAACAGGATTACGAAGATGAAGAAGAAACAGAATTCTAGAGAGGTCGCCCTTAGTTCAGAGGTCGCCCTTAGTTCAGAGGTCGGCCTCTGCTAGATGCTCTAAACCCTGCAATATTTCAGGAAGGAATAGGGACGGCGGCGAGAAATCGAAAGATTTTTCGCCGTATCTTTTCTCGGAGCAGAAATGAAAAAATCCGCAAACGCGGATCATCGATGAAGAGAATTTGGAGCGGGAGACGAGTCTCGAACTCGCGACCTCAACCTTGGCAAGGTTGCGCTCTACCAACTGAGCTACTCCCGCGACAGAAGTTGCACTATACAGAGGCTTTTTTGACTTGTCAAACGAGTTGAGGAAATTACTTTGAAAGGGAAATGTTTATATTTGTGAACACGCTTTTAGAGTCGCAGATTTCTCCCCGTATTTGTCTTTTAACTTCAAATAGTTCGGTGAAAAACCCAATGTTTTTCGGTGGAAAATCGGCGCCGTTTCTTTTATCCTATAAGCGAGGACTATTCACTTTTCCAAATAAAGATGGGATTAAAAGTTTTTAATTTTATTTGCGAAAACGGACATACGTTCGAGGCGATGGTGCCCAGCATCGAAGCTTTTGAGGAACAAAAAAAGAACGGTTTTTTCACATGTCCTGTGTGTAATTCGAATGTCATTTCGAGAGCCCTTTCTGCGCCCCACATCCAGGCCTCTTCTACACAAAAGGACGTCCCGCAAAATACCGTGGAGGCAATGCATACCGTCTATAAAACGGTTAAAAAGATACTGGATGAGAGCGAATTTGTCGGGGATCGATTTGCCGATGAGGCTCGCTCCATTCACAGAGGAGACGCCCCGGACCGCCTCATCACCGGAACTCCGACCTCGGAAGAGGTTTCAGAACTCCGGGATGAAGGAATTGAAGTTTTAGAGATTGGGCTTAAGAAAGATCGCTCGATGAACTGATGTTCTGAAGCTCTTCGGAAATTTCGAGCCAGCGGCCTTCGAGTTCGTCAATCTTGGAAGAGAGTTCGCCGTGACGTTTTAAGGCTTCTGCAACCTCTTCCTGATTTCCTTGATAAAAATCAGTGTCAGCAAGTTTGAGATCCAAAGTACTCTTCTCTTTGTTGGCTAAATCGAGTTCTTTCTCGATCTTGCTGAGCTCTTTTTTGAGCGGTTTAGACAGGGCACTGATGCGGGCACGTTCCTGAGCCTCGTTTCGGCGCTGCTCCTTACGATTCACAGGAGCAGGTGCCCCGGAATCTTCAGGTGCCGCATTCCTCGCTTTCTTGTCCTTTAAGACAATTTCGGCATATTCATCCAAATCTCCGTCAAATTCAGTGAGCTTGCCGTCGCGAACTAACCAAAGTTCGTCGCAGCTGGCTCTGAGCAAATGACGATCGTGAGAGACGAGGAGGACGGCGCCTTCATAAGAGGAGAGGGCGACGGTTAGAGCCTCGCGAGTTTCCATATCTAGGTGATTGGTCGGTTCGTCCAGCACGAGAAGATTTGGTTTGTTCCAAGCGATAAGCGCCAGGGAGAGGCGGGCTTTTTCTCCGCCGGACATGGGACCGACCGGTGAAAGAGCCTGGTCTCCGGAAAAGCGGAATTTGCCTAAGAAGTTCCTCAAGTCCAGTTCGCGCATATTCGGAGGAGCAATGCGCGTTAAATGCTGCAGAGGAGACTCGTCGTCTCTTAAGTCATTGAGCTGATGCTGAGCGAAATAGCCGATCTCCAGACCTTGTCCGTAGCGGATTTCTCCGGCTAGAGGTTTAAGCTCGCCGATGAGGGTCTTCACAAGCGTCGACTTCCCGGCGCCGTTTACGCCTAGGATACCGATTCGAGCGCCTGCCGAAATATTGCATTTAACTTGAGTCAGGATGGGATGGTCGGGTTCGTATCCGCAGGCAACCCCTTCAGCGGTGATTAAATGCTGAGGCACTTTTTCCGGCTGCAGGAAAGAAAACCTCCATTCGTTCTTAGCCAAGACAGGCTCGACGGATTGAAGTTTTTCCAGCATTTTGATTCGCGACTGGGCCTGACGAGCTTTCGTGGCCTTGTAGCGGAACCGATCAATGTAGGCCTGGAGATGCGACGCGGTGCGTTCGTAAGCTTTAGCGGCGGCTTGCTGAAGCGCAAGTTTTTGAGCTCTGGTTACCTCAAACTGAGAGTAGTTGCCGCCGTACCGATTGATCGTGTTGTCTTCAACCGACCAAATGGATTTTGCAATTCGATCCAGGAATTCTCTGTCGTGAGAAATGACAATGACGGTGGCTTCCTGCTGCTTCAGGAAACTTTCAAGCCAGATGACCGAGTCAATGTCCAAATGGTTGGTCGGCTCGTCCAGCAGAAGCAAATCGGCCGGACGCATGAGCGCACGGGCCAGCGCGATTCGGTTTCTCCAGCCGCCGGAAAACTCGGAGACCTTGCGGGATGAGTCATTGGGCTTGAAACCCAGGCCGTAGAGAATTTCTTCGGCCTTGGCGACGACAGCGCCTTCATTGATTTCGGCCAAATGGGCGACGGCTTGCGCATAAGCCATATCGTCGCCGGCTTTTTCTGCGCGTTTGAGCTCTGCCCTAGCTTCCATCAAAGGTGCATGTCCTTCCAGAATGTACTCCAAAGCCGGAAGATCTGTCTCGACGACACGCTGAGCGACGTGCGAGATGCGGTTCAAAGGAGGCGCAAGGATGTCGCCGTCCTCGGTGGAAAGCTCGCCCAGAATGGCTGCGAAAAGGGTGGACTTGCCGGAACCGTTAGGCCCGACCAATCCGATAATTTCTCCGTCCGAAGTCGTGAGATTGACGTTTTTATATAAAACTCTAACGCCTCGAACCAGGCTCACATTCTGAAGTCTAAGCATTGGGAAGCTGTTCTTTCTTAATCATGAAGACTTGATCTTTGCCGCCGGAAGTCGGCAGCCAGGTGACCTCAATATTCGGGAAACGTTCCTTGAAGTTTTCGGCTCCGTCTCCTAGTTCAACGATTAAAACACCGTTGTCATTTAAGTGCGCTTTAACTTCTTTAAGCAGCCGGTCGATGATATCCATGCCGTCGGCTCCTGCGACCAAGGCTAAAGAAGGTTCGTAACGATACTCCTGAGGCAGTCCTTCCATCGAGGATTCGGTGACATAGGGAGGATTAGAAATAATGAGATCGTATTTCGTGTTCTGCAGATTCTCGAAAAGATCGCTCTGAATCGGATAGACACGATTTTCGAGTTCGTAGTCGGCGATATTGATTTCTGCCACTTCTAGTGCTTCGCTGCTGATATCGACGGCATCGACTTCAGCCTGAGGAAACTTTTCTGCCAGCAGAATGGCCAAGCAGCCGGAACCGGTGCACATATCCAAAATGGAGCGGATGTGAGCAGGGTCAGGAAGAAGACCGTCAAAATTTTTCTCGATCAGTTCCGCGATGTAGCTGCGGGGAATCAAGACTCTCTCATCTACGTAGAAGGGGAAACCTGTGAGCCACCACTCTTTCGTAATGTAGGCTGTCGGTTCGAGATCGTCGCAGCGGCGGGAAATGTTATTTGATACCGTTTCCCGTTCATTGTTGGTTAGTGCGGCGTCTAAGAATTTATCTTCGTACTCCAGCGGAATACGGAGCGTGCGGAGGACCAAAAACGCGGCTTCTTCTTCCGGATTTTGGTAGCCGTGATTGAATGTGGCTTCAGAAGAATAAAGCCTCGTCGTGCAGTACCGAATGAAATCCCGGATGGTTTTAAGCGGTTCAGTATTAGTTTCCATCATGTTCACTTAAAAAAATGCGTTCCAGTATTCTGAAATAAATTTTAGATAAGCAGGCGATATCCTTTGTCGGAATGCGCTCATTGACCTTATGTATGCGATCGTTCACCGGTCCGAACTCTACAACTTGGGGGCACCACTGTCGAATAAATCTGCCGTCGCTGGTGCCCCCGGAAGTTGAGAATTCAGGTTTGATGCCGGTCACATCCTGAACAGCCCGGGCGAGCTCGTTTCTGAAGTAAGGCTTTTCTGAGAAAAACGGCGAGGCGCTTTCCTGCCATTCAATCTTGAAATCCAAATCATGTTTTCGGCACATGTCTTCGATCTGTTTCTCCAGTGACGCCGCGGTGTGTTTGGGGTTGTACCGAATGTTGAAGGTAATGATGCATTCCCCCGGAACCACATTGACCGCTCCTGTGCCTGCATGGATGTTGCTGATTTGGAATGAAGTAGCTGGGAAAGGAGGAAGACCTTCATCCCAGACGGTTTGAGAGAGTTCGGCAAGCAGAGGTGCGGCGCTGTGAATAGGATTCTTAACCTTCTCTGGATAAGCAACGTGTCCCTGAATGCCTCGAACGGTGAGTTTGCCGTTCAAAGAGCCGCGGCGCCCGTTTTTAATAGTGTCGCCCAGCTGCTTGAAGCAGCTGGGTTCTCCGACGATGCAAAAATCAGGTGCGGCTTCGCGTTCGGCTAAAACCTCAAGTGCATACTTGGTGCCGTCTTTGCCGTCGCCTTCTTCATCGCTTGTGAACAGCAGTGCAATGGTTCCTTTGAACTGCGGATGCTTGGATACGAACTCACAAGCGGCCGCAGCAAAACAAGCGTCGGAGGTTTTCATGTCCTGAGTGCCGCGTCCGTACAAAAAGCCCTCGTCTTCAGTGGGTTCAAACGGCGGGAACTTCCATCCGTCCGCCCCCGGCGGCACAACGTCCACATGTCCGGCAAAGAGAAATACGGGAGATCCTGAACCGTACTTTGCCCACAGGTTTTTTGTGTTTCCTCGATTAATCTCTTCGCAAATAAAGCCGTAACGCGTGAGGAGATCGGCAAAGATCTTTAAAGAACCTGCATCCGAAGGCGTCACGGATTCACAAGCGATGAGTTTTTTAGTGAGTTCAAGAGGGTCTTGCTGCATGCTGAACATTCTCAAATTCAGAAGTAGAGAAAAAATGCGAAGACCACTGCCGGGAAAGACAGAGGCTCTAAAGAAAGGGCCTTGAAATTTCAAGGCCCGTAAAATTAGTCGCGGAGAAGTTCGTTAATGCTTGTCTTCGAACGTGTCTTGGCGTCTACGCGCTTAACGATAACCGCGCAGTTAAGATTGTACTTGCCGTCAGCAGAAGGCAGGCTTCCAGGGACAACAACGGAACCGGCAGGCACTCTGCCGCGATGGATTTCGCCGGTCGTACGGTCATAAATCTTCGTGCTTTGTCCGATGAAGACACCCATGGAGATTACGCTGTTTTCTTCCACAACGACACCTTCGACGATCTCGCTGCGGGCGCCGATGAAGCAGTTGTCTTCGATGATTGTCGGGGAGGCCTGCAAAGGTTCCAACACGCCGCCGATACCGACACCGCCGGAAAGGTGGCAGTTCTTACCGACCTGTGCGCAGGAGCCCACTGTGGACCAAGTGTCGACCATGGTGTTCTCGCCGATGTAGGCACCGATGTTGACAAAAGAGGGCATCAACACGACACTCGGAGCGATGTAGCTGCCGTGGCGGGCGACTGCGGTCGGAACACAGCGGATGCCGGATTCTTTCCAATCGGACTCGGAAAAATGATCGAAGCGGGAGGGCACCTTGTCAAAGAAGGACAGGTCGCCAGCGCGGACCATTTTGTTCGGATAAAGCTGGAAGCTCAAAAGAACGGCTTTTTTGATCCATTCGTGCGTGACCCAATTGCCGTCAATTTTTTCCGCGACGCGAAGTTTTCCCTGCTGAAGCAGTTTGATGACTTCATCGACGGAGTTTTGAACTTCAGGCGGAAAGTGTTCGGGACGAAGGCCGAAAGATTCTTCAATAATTTGCTTCAATGCTTCCATAGTTATTCCTCAAAGGGGTCAAATTCTGCAATTCTTTTAGCGGCCTCTGTGACTTCGGGCACGGTGGCAACCAAAGCGATACGGATGTAGCCGGACCCGGGGTTGACACCGTTGACCTCTCGGCCAAGAAAACTGCCCGGGAGAACGGTGATGCCCTTTTTCTCATAAAGCCGTCTTGCATAAAGTTTATCGTCTATAGGCGTTTTCGCCCACAAGTAAAAACTTGCATCGGGCATTTCTACTTCTAGTGCTTGTTTCAGAAGCGGAACAGCCGCCTTGAATTTTTCGACATAAAGGCGTCTGTTTTCCCGCACATGTTCTTCATCATTCCAAGCCGCAATACTTGCGTGCTGTACGGCGCCCCCCATTGCGCTGCCGTGGTAGGTTCGGTAGAGCAGGAACGGTTTAATCAGTTTTTCGTCACCTGCAACAAAACCGGTACGCATGCCCGGGATGTTGGAGCGCTTCGACAAGCTCGAGAAGACAATCAGGCGGTCGAAGTTAGTTCTGCCCAAAAGTTTGGCAGCGGTCAAAGAGCCGAGAGGCGGATTGTCTTCGTCAAAATAAATTTCCGAGTAACACTCGTCGCTGCCGATCACAAAGCCGTATTTGTCGGAAAGGTCAAAAAGCCTCTTCCAATCTTCCAGTGAAAGTACCGTTCCGGTCGGGTTATTGGGAGAGCAGACAAACAGCAGCTGAGTGCGTTTTAGAACTTCTTCCGGTACGGTGGAATAGTCAGGCTTGAAGCCTGTCTCAGCTGTCATCGGGCAAAAATACGGCTCGGCACCGGCTAATTTTGCTGCGCCTTCATAAATTTGATAGAAAGGATTCGGTGTGACGACGACCGGGTCTTTAGTCGGATCGATGACAACTTGGGTCAGTGCAAACAAAGCTTCACGCGATCCGTTGGTCGGCAGGATTTGGGAAGCCGGATCGAGTTTTACGCCGTAGCGCTTTTCAATCCAGTTCCCAATCGCTTCTTTCAGCTCAGGGTAACCGCCTGTCGGAGGATACTTTTCAAACAAGGCCTGATGATCGAAGAGAGATTGTTTGACGGTTTCAGGCGCCGGATGTTTCGGTTCACCGATGGAAAGGGAAATCGGTTTGAGTCCTTCCGGCAGTTTTACGCCCTCCAAAAGTTTGCGCAGCTTCGCAAAGGGATAGGGCTGAAGTGTATTAAGCAGCGGATTCATGTTTGCTGATCTTTCTCGTTGGAATATCCACAAAATTTTAGCGAAGGAAGAAGCAATTGCCGCGCTTGAAAACTACGAAATGAAGCGGTGCAAAAAAGAACGGCCCGTCGATGACGGGCCGCTGAGGAAAAATCGAATTAACCGCGAGTCGGATCGTTTGATTCGAATTCTGGCAGTTCAACCGGCTTGACCGGTGTCCAGCCTTCCTTACGGTATTCGGCAACAACTGTCGTGTAGATGCCGCCTCGGACCCACCATTTAGCCTTAAGTCTCATGAAACGCGGGGAGGTGGCTGCAACGAGATCGTCCAGGATCTTGTTGGTGATGGCCTCATGGAAAGCACCTTCCTGACGATAGCTCCACATATAGAGTTTCAGAGCCTTGAGTTCGACATTCTTCTGGTCCGGAATGTAATCGAGCAGAAGTGTGGCGAAGTCGGGCTGCCCGGTTAACGGGCAAAGCGACGTGAACTCTGGGATTTCAATGTGAATTAAATAATCCCGATTTGGCTGAGGATTCGGGAAAGTCTCAAGATTCTTGCTAGGAGCAGTAGACATGAAAATTATTTTTCCGCTATGTGTTTAATTAGAGGACACAAATTATAAGGTCGCGAAAAGAAAGACAAAACGATTTGAACCGCTGTGGGTAACCCGGAGAAAAACAAAATTGCATCAGTTCGTAATACAGTGGTTTTCTTCATAAGCCTGTAGAATATTGAGTCTTAAGTAGTAGCCTGCGGCGAGCGTGGCCGCGGGTCCAGGATTTAGCTAAAGAAAGATGAATATGGTTGGAATGGGGGTAACGATAGTCCTGATCCTTGCGGTCGGCGGCGTCGGCGTTTGGTATTGGCTTCGCATCAAAGAGACGGCAAGTCATGAAAAAGTCGAAGATAAGACACCTCCGAGGATTCCTCAGGAGCCGATTTTCGGCGAAGATTTGATCAATTCCGGCGACATCAAAGTCGACGAGATTAAGACCTCACCTCCTTTTGAAGAGCCGCAGCCTGAATCGCAGTCTCCGTTACAGGCAGAAGAGACGGTCGAAGAAGTCCGGGAAATTCTCCCAGAAGAACCCGAAGAGGAAGAGGAGCCTGTTGAAACTTCCCCGATGTTGGAAGAGATTGATGACAGCGGTCTGCCGAAATATGATCCCTTTGTCACTGAACTCGTCCGTATTACCTTCAAAAAACCGGTAACGGGCAGCCAGCTCGCACCGTTCGTCAAAACGGCGATGGAAAATGCTCCGAGGGGGCTGCTGCGCATTCTGGCTCTCGAAGCAAACAGCAACCGCTGGTTTGTGCCGGATGCCATCGGTATGTTCTCGGCAATTGCCTTCTATATTCAGCTGGCTTCGGGAAAAGCTTCTTTCGACCAGGTTTCTTTGTCGAATCTGTACCAGTTGGTTTTCCTGCGTATGGAAATGAACCTGGACGGCACTTCCGAAATGAAGGAAATGCAGCTGCTGAACAACCATACGGATCAGCTTAACGCACTCATCAAGGATTTCGGCGTGCAGATTACGCTTCTGCTGCGTCCCTTGGAGCCGGTTTCCATCGATGATTTCGAGAAAGAGACGATGCTCTTGGGCTTAAAGCGCCGAAGCATGACGCATTATGAAAAACTTGGTGAACTGGTATTGGATAAGAACGGCAAGCGTCAGGGCAACAGAAAAGGAACCATTGAGCTTCGTTGGTTAGACGACAGAAATATTGCGATTTCTTTGAATGTTCCGCTGATTGCTCCGGAAAGCGATCCTCTTCGTCTCCTGATGACGGCTGCCAACGCTTTCGCGGCGGTTTTTGATGCCAAGATCGTGGATCCCAAGGGATGTGAGATCTCGGGTGCAACGGTCTCTCTGCTGAAGCAGGAACTTGATCGCTTCTATAAACAGATGCGTGAGAACAATATTGAACCGGGCAGTGTCAGAGCACATCAGCTTTTAGACTGATAACTTCCCAAAATTATCATTCTGATTAAGAACATCGGATTCCGTACGAGTACAGTAAGGAATCCGGTGTTTTTATTTGGTTCAGGTACGAAATGGAAGAGCAAGATAAGAAAAAATTAGAGGCAGTCAAACTCCGTATGGAGAAGCTGGCTGAGGAGCTTGAAAAGCATAACAAGGCTTATTACATCGATAATGCTCCGACGGTGTCTGACGAAGTCTACGACTCGTTGTTCCAAGAACTGGCACGACTGGAAAAAGAATATCCTCAGTTCAAAAGTGCGGTTTCTCCGACCGAGCGCGTCGGTGCGACGGTCCAGAGCGAACTCAAGAAAGTGATGCATGCTGTTCCGATGCTTTCTATTCATACTGAGACGGATTACACAGCGCAGGGCGCCTATGATTTTGATGCCCGCGTAAGAAGAGAACTGGAGCTGACATCCGATCAAACGGTCGACTACGACTGCGAATTGAAGTTCGACGGGCTCGCCATTAATTTGCGGTACGAAGACGGCGTTCTCGTTCAAGCAGCTACTCGCGGAGACGGCTACACGGGTGAAGACGTTACGGCAAATGTCAAGACGATTAAGACACTTCCTTTAAAAGTCGAGGGCTTCCCGAAGATTTTTGAAGTCCGCGGCGAAGTTATCATGCACAAAGAAGTGTTCCGCAAGCTCAATGAAGAGCAGGAAGCAGCCGGAGCGAAACTTTTTGCCAACCCTCGCAATGCTGCGGCAGGAAGTCTTCGTCAGCTGGACTCTTCTTTAACTGCCAAACGCAACTTGAACTTTTATGCATACGGCTACGGTGAAGTAAGTGAGATGCCGGCCGACACCCAGTCGGGCTTGCTTGATTATCTGAAATCCAAGGGCTTCCCGGTGATCAGTAATCGAACTGTCGTGCAGACGCCGGAAGAGCTGGAAGCGTTTCATCTGGAAGTCGCTCGTATTCGTCACGACTTACCTTTTGATATTGACGGCGTGGTCTACAAGGTCAACAGTTTTGCCCGCCAGAAACAGCTGGGTTTTGTCTCCAGAGAGCCGCGCTGGGCAGTAGCTCATAAGTATCCGCCGGAAGAAGTCCAGACCCAGGTTTTGGATATAACTGTTCAAGTGGGACGAACGGGCAAACTTACACCGGTCGCTCGTCTGAAACCGGTGTTTGTCGGAGGAACCACAATCAGCAACGTTTCTCTGCACAACGAAGAATTCTTGCAGAACATGGGCATCAAGATCGGAGACACTGTCGTCGTGCATCGTGCCGGCGACGTCATTCCGGAGATCGTCCGAGTGATTCCTGAACTCAGGCCGAAAGACGCCAGAGATTTCGTGATGCCGGAATTCTGTCCGGTCTGCGGTTCTCACGCCTATAAAGAAGACGGAGAAAAGGATCGCCACTGCAGCGGCGGTCTGTTCTGCCGCGCACAGAGAGCCCAAGGCATTCTTCACTTTGTCAGCCGCAAAGCCATGGGCATTGACGGAATCGGAGAAAAGCTGGCCGAACAGCTGATTGAACGTGATTTGGTAACGACGGTTGCGGACATTTACCGTTTGACCGTCGACAAGCTGGTCGGACTGGATCGCATGGGACAGAAATCGGCAGAAAAACTTGTCGCCTCAATTGAAGCCTCTAAAAAGACAACGCTCGAACGCTTTCTTTACGCCATCAGTATTCCGGAAGTCGGAGAAGCGACGGCAAGAAACCTGGCAGCTCACTTCGGCGCCTTAAAGCCGCTGGAAGATGCTTCTTTAGAGCAGCTGCTTGAAGTTGAAGATATCGGACCGTCGGGCGCGGAAAACATTCTGCACTTCTTTGCCGAACCGGCGAACATCGCGGTGATCAATGACCTGATGGATCGCGGCGTCGTGTGGGAAGAGGGTACGGGCACGAGTGACCAGGAACTGCCGTTGAACGGTTTGACATTCGTTCTGACCGGCACACTGCCGACGCTTTCCAGAGATGAGGCCAGCGATATTATTCGCAAAGCCGGCGGAAAGGTAAGCGGCTCAGTGTCGAAGAAGACGAGTTATGTGTTGGCAGGCGAATCTGCCGGCTCCAAACTCGCCAAAGCCGAGTCTTTAGGCGTTAATATCATAGACGAACCTGAGTTATTCAAAATGATCAATCAAGGAGTAAAGGCGGATGGCTAATTTTGCGTTGATCGGCGGCAGCGGTTTGGACCAGCTGTCTCTTTTAGAAGGCAAGGTCATTGAGAAAATTGACACTCCCTATGGTAAGGAGCCGGTCGAAATTTGCCGCGGAGTGATTGACGGTCTGAACATTGTATTTTTATCTCGGCACGGAACGACTGAGAAAAAGCCGCCTCATATGATTAACTATCGTGCCAACATATGGGCTCTTGCGCAGTTCGAGCCGAAGGCCGTCATTGCATTGGCTTCTGTCGGAGCGGTTTTACCTGAGGACGATATCGGTGCCATTGCCGTACCTGATCAGATCATTGATTACACCTGGGGTCGCGAAACCAGCTACAACACGGGCAAAGAGAAGTTTATTAATTTTATTGACTTCACTTATCCCTTCGACATGGATCTGAGAGAAGCGATTGTTGACGCTTCCGAAGAACTGGATCTTCCGATTATCGACGGAGGTACTTATGCCTGCACACAAGGTCCGAGACTCGAAACGGCGGCAGAAGTCGACCGTATTGATAATGACGGCGGTCACTATGTCGGTATGACGCTGATGCCCGAAGCTTGCTTAGCCAGAGAGTTGAATCTCAAGTACGCAGCGATTTGTCAGATCGTCAATACGGCTGCCGGCCGCGGGTCTTCCGAAAAGGGCATCGTGCTGGCAGATACGAAGGAAGCCTTAACAAAGGCAACCAAGGAAAGTGTTGACTTGGCCTTAACCACATTCCGATCTTTGGCAAAATAGATCATTTGAAAGTGACAAAACCCGCTGATGAGGCGGGTTTTGAATATGCAGACCGGCTAACCTAAAGCTCAAGGGCTTCTAACACGGCTTTTTCAAATTCGGCGCAGAAGACAGGATCCCGCAGCTTAGCGCTTTCAATTAGAAAGACGTCCTCGGCTCTTTCGCCCAGTGTCGTGATTCGGGCCGTCACAAGATTGATTCCATACTTCACAAACACACGTGCGATGGATGCCAAAAGACCTAGCCTGTCGGTTGTGACGATGGACAGCATGTATTGCTTTCCGGCGGCATCCGGCCTTAATGAAGCCTGCGGTGGGATTGGGAAGAGCTTGGATTGACGTGAAGGGCGTCCGCGAAGAGGGGGCGGAAGTTTTTCTGCCAAATCCAGTTTTTCCGCGAGTATTTCTTGGAAGCGAGCGAACTCTTGTTCGAAGTTGGGGTCTGAGCCGTCGTCAACGACGATGAAAGAGTCGACAACGCGTCCGTCTCGTCCCGTGTGGATACGAGCTTCGGCAATGGACAGACCGTATTGCTGCAGATTAGAAACGATGCGGGCAAAAAGTTCGGGGCGGTCCTGCGTCAGGATAAGAATTTCGTGCGCGTGTTCCATGCCGCGCAGCGGTCTGGATGCCACAAATGACTTCGAAGAATCGAGATGCGGCAGCAATACCTTGGCATGCCAAACGATATTCCGCACCGAGTGCTTCATAAAGTAAGCAACGTCAAAGTTATCCCAGAATTTATTGATCCGGTCCCGCTGCTCCGGTGTAAAGCGCGTCATGCGCAGAGCATCTTTACGGCGCCGGGAAACCAATAAATCTCGGTCGATGCCTTTCCCTTTAAGGAATCTGGCGGCCGAATAAAACAAATCTTCAAGAAGCTGGGCTTTCCAGGCGTTCCAGATTTTTGGTCCCGTCGCCCGGATGTCGCAAACGGTGAGCAGATAAAGGCCGACGAGGCGTTCCATCGTTCCGACCTTCTTGGCGAAGTTTTCAACAACCTCCGGATCAGAAATGTCTTGTTTCTGGGCCACCATGCTCATGGTCAGGTGTTCACGAACAAGAAACTCAATGTAGTCAGCGTCCTCACCGGTGATTTCAAAGTCGCGGCACATTTGCCGAACGATTTCCGCCCCGATTTTGCTGTGGTCTCCGCCTCGGCCTTTGCCGATGTCATGGTAGAGAAGGGCAAGAACCAAACGCCAGCTTCCTTTCATCGCCATCATGAGCTCGGTGCAAAGCGGCAGCTCGTGGGCGTTTTCACTGTGTGTGAAGTTTCTGAGGTAACGAATCGCAAGGAGGGTGTGCTGATCCACCGTATAGGCGTGGAATAAATCATGCTGCATTTGACCGACGATTCGGTTGAAGCTTGGCAGCAGTTTTCCGAGTACGCCCCAGCGATTCATCTCTTCCAGGGCATGCCAAACGCCTCGGCGTCCTTGGATAATCTTCAAAAATGTCTGACGGTTGACGGGATTTTCAGCCCATTCTTTGTTCATCAGAGAATGAGCTTCAAATAAGGCACGGTAAAGCCGTGAAGACTTCATCGGAATGTCCGGATGACGTTCCTGAATTAAAAAGGCCTCGAGAATTCTTTCAGGGTTTTTAACGAAGACGTCCGGAGACTCAAGGCCGAGCACGTCGCCCTGCCGTACAAAACCGCTGCAAATGGGTTCGCCGGTTTGTTCAGGTTCTTTGGAGTAGCGTTCTTTAATGGCCTGAAGAATGATGGAATTGAGCTGGCCGATGGTTTTTGCATTGACATAGAAGTGCTGCATCATCACTTCACTAGGACGCCTGCCGACAGTCCCGACAATGCCCAGCGCTTTAGCCAGCGGTTCCTGAATTTCGAAAATTAATCGATCCTCATGGCGGTTAGTGAGCAGATGCATATGGATCCGCAGCCGGTAAAGGCTTTTCGTAACGGATTCCAAAAGTTCGCATTCTCGGCGAGTGATCAAACCCTTTTCAAAGACTTCCTGCCAAGTGTTGCCAAGACGGGCCGCCCTAAGCACCCAGATCAAAATATTCAGGTCTCGAAGGCCGCCCGGGGCTTCTTTAATGTTCGGTTCCAGAGCATAAGAGGACTCGTGGTACTTCAAATGCCGCTGCTGCTGTTCGATGAATTTTGCCCGATAGAACTTTTTAAGATTCAGACTCCTTTCTATCGTATCGGAGTAGGTCTTAAAGAGTTCTGCGTTCCCCGAGATGAGCCGGGATTCGAGCATCGCGGTCTGTGCAGTGATGTCGATATCTGCCTGTTCAAGACACTCTTCGATTTTCCGAACAGAGTAGCCGACGGTCAGACCAAGCGACCATAGATTGCCGATAACTTCCGAGATTGTTTTTAAGTCTTTATCTTTGACATCATCAGGCAGGAGAAAGAGCAGGTCCAAGTCGGAGAAAGGAAACTGCTGCTCTCTGCCGTAACCGCCGACCGCGACGACGGCAACCGCTTCAGACAGACCGTTGAGTTTGAGAATCTCCAAAACTGCCTCATCGGCAGCCTTGGAGTGCGCAGAAAGATAGGCATCGGCGTCAACGTCCGCCAAAAACTTCTTTGCTAAAACTTCTCGCTGATCTTTAAACTTTTTGACGATTTCGTTGATTTCCATAGCCTTGGGATTCTATCTTTATGAATTTAGGCAGAAGGTTTTACCCACGAGGGGGCAGGCGGGCATTTCGGCGATACCGTCAGAACTTCGTATCCGGTTTCAGTGACGAGAATCGTATGTTCCCACTGGGCGGAAAGGCTTCTGTCTTTGGTTACGGCGGTCCAGCCGTTCGGAAGGATGCGAAGTTCTTTCCTTCCGGCGTTGATCATCGGTTCGATCGTGAAGATCATGCCGGGCTTCATGACAGCACCGGTGCCGAGCTTGCCGTAATGGCAGACCTGAGGATCCTCGTGGAAGCCGACACCTACCCCGTGCCCGCAGAATTCACGCACGACGCTGCAGCCCTGAGGCTCGACAAAATGCTGAATTGCATAGCCGATATCTCCGAAATGGGCGCCGGGACGCACGATTTCAATGCCTTTCCACATGGAGTCGAAAGTGACATTGATGAGGTGTTTAGCAGCAACGGAAATATGGCCGACGGAATACATACGGCTGGTGTCGCCGTAATAACCGTTTTTAATGACGGTCACGTCAATATTTAAGATGTCGCCGTTTTTGAGCACCTTCTCATTCGGAATACCGTGGCAGATCTGATGATTGACGGAAATGCAAGTAGCTTTCGGATAAGGATTGGTGCCGTCCGGGTCGTAGTTAAGGCAAGCGGACTTGTCTTTGAGGACATCTTCGGTATATCTGAGCATCAAATCATCGAGGTACTCGGTGGTGACGCCGGCTTTAACAAACGGTTCAATGTAGTCGAGAACCAAAGCCGCATCGCGGCAGGCAGCCCGGATGCCTTCGATTTGTTCCGGGGTCTTAATAAGGATATTGTCAAACATTGATTAAATCTGACTCGAAAAAGTTTTTCAATGCGGCAATTTTAGTGGATTCACCGTTAAGCGGTGCCTTTTCAGCCTTATATAGGTCAACCGGAAGAAAGGTGACAATCAGTCTTCAAATCCTCGCCAAAACAAGGTTTCATTTGATTTATCCCAAATAGAAAATCCAAAAGGTTGTAACGCCTCTTTTCAAACGCTTAACTCTTTGAAAAAGCATGATAGAATTTCGCCCCGATCCGAACGGAAACGTTTGGACTTTTTTGTTAAATAGCGCAGTCTCACAACAGGGTTCCATTCGGAAATCGTGAGGCTGTTGGAATTAAACCCTAAAGGAATTAAAGATATGTCATCTCTGAGCATGCGTGAACTGCTCGAAGCCGGTGCACACTTCGGGCACCAGACTCGTTTTTGGAGCCCCAAAATGTCCCAATACATTTTCGGCTCTCGTAACAAGATTCACATCATCAACCTCGAAAAGACTGTTGCTAAATTCGACGAAGCTGCCAAGTTCTTAACAAACCTGGCTGCTCAGAAGGGCACCATCCTTTTCGTCGGCACAAAGCGCACTTCCCGCGACGCCATCGTTGCTGAAGCCAAACGCGCCGGGATGCCTTATGTTGATCAGCGCTGGCTGGGCGGTATGCTCACCAACTTCAAGACGGTTAAGGTTTCCCTGAAGCGTCTTAAAGAAATGGAACAGAAAGTTGCCGACGGCGCTCTTGAAAAGATGACCAAAAAAGAAGCTCTCGACTTCACTCGTGAACTCGAAAAGCTGAACAAAGCTATGGGCGGCATCAAAGAAATGAACGGTCTGCCCGACGCTCTGGTCGTTGTTGACGTTGGCTACCACAAGATTGCTATTCAGGAAGCTAACAAGCTTGGTATTCCTGTTGTCGGTATCGTTGATACGAACCACAATCCTGCCGGTGTTGACTATGTCATCCCGGGTAACGACGACAGCGCCCGCGCTGTTGCTCTTTACGCTAAAGGATTTGCTGACGCAATTCTTGAAGGCAAGAACAAGAACCTTGAAGACACTGTCAAGGCTGCTAAAGACTCCGACTTCGTTGAAGAAGCCGCTGTCGAAGAAAAAGCTGAGTAATTCGCCTCTTCTTGTCTGAAGTACCAAGGGAAGGGGCGTTCGCGCCCCTTTCTTTTTAAACCAATTATTTTTTAAGGATAAAACAATGGCTGTTATCACTGCCGCAATGGTTAAAGAACTTCGTGTTAAAACCGACGCTCCGATGATGGAATGCAAAAAGGCTTTGACAGAAGCTGACGGCAACATGGAGCAGGCTGAAGAAATTCTTCGCGTTAAGCTCGGCAACAAGGCCACTAAGGCTGCCAGCCGCATTACCGCTGACGGCGTTGTCGCTATCTACATCGACGAACCGGGCAAGATCGGCGCTATCGTTGAACTGAACTCCGAAACCGACTTCGTTGCTAAGAATGCCGACTTCATCGCTTTCGCCAACGACATCGCTAAGCTCGTCGCCGAAAACAAACCGGCTGACGTTGCTGCTCTTTCCGCTCTTCCGCTCAACGGCTCTACCGTTGACGAAGTTCGTAAAGGCCTGATCGGCAAGATCGGTGAAAACATCTCCATCCGCCGCTTCCAGATCATTGAAGGCAAAGGCAAGCTCTCCACATACATCCACGGCGGTGCCAAGATCGGCGTTATCGTTGACGTGGTCGGCGGCAACGACGAAGTTGCTCACGACGTGGCTATGCACATCGCTGCTTCCAAGCCGAAGGCTCTCGACAAAGACGGCGTTGATCAGAACCTGATCGAAACAGAACGCCGCGTTGCGATTGAAAAAGCTCGCGAAAACGGCAAACCGGAACACCTGATCGAGAAGATCGCCGAAGGTTCCGTTAACAAGTTCCTCAAGGAAGTCACACTTCTTTCTCAGCCGTTCGTTAAGGATGACTCTAAGAGCGTCGGCGAACTCCTGAAGAGCAATGGTGCTACAGTATCTGCATTTGCGCTGTTTGTTGTCGGTGAAGGTCTTGAAAAACGCAACGACGACTTCGCTGCCGAAGTTGCTGCTCAGGCTGCTGCCGCACGTGCCTAATTGTTGAACTTTTTTCGGAGTAAACGATGAGTAAGTCTGAAACGCCTAAAACCAAACGAATTCTGCTGAAACTCTCCGGCGAAGCCCTTATGGGGGACAACGCCTTCGGCATCAGCCGTGATACGCTCAAGAGTATCGTCGGTGAAATTAAAGAAGTAGTTGACTTAGGCGTTCAGCTTGCGATCGTGGTCGGCGGCGGCAATATCTTCCGCGGAGTCGCACTCGGCTCCACCGGTATGGATCGTGCCACCGGCGATTATATGGGCATGCTGGCTACCTGCATGAACGCAATGGCCCTCCAGGATGCACTGAGAAACGCCGGTGTTGAAGCCCGTGTTCAGTGCGCTCTGGATATCGACCAGGTTGCCGAGCCGTATATTCGCGGCAAAGCCTTGAGCCACCTGAAGAAAGGCCGGGTTGTGATTTTTGCTGCCGGTACCGGTAATCCGTTCTTCACAACGGATACTGCCGCAGCGCTGAGAAGTGCTGAAATCGGAGCCGATATGGTTCTGAAAGCCACTCAGGTTGACGGTGTCTTTACCGCTGATCCCAAGAAAGATCCCAGCGCAAAAATGTATAAGTCTCTGACTTTTGACGAAGCCATTCAGAAGAAGCTCAAGATTCTGGACGCTACAGCTTTTACGCTCTGCCGCGATCAAGGCATGCCGATTAGAGTCTTCAACCTTCATAAGCCCGGTGCGCTCAAGCGCGTTGTGCTTGGTGAAGACGAGGGCACGCTCGTTCACGTTTAACCGAGAAAAAACGGATACAAAAAGCTCCGGACCTGCATCAGCGGGTCCGGAGCTTCTTTCTTGATCGATGAATTACTTTTCTGCTTTTTCACGTTCGCAGGATTTTTCGGCTTCTTCTTTCTTAAGTTTGTTCTCTGCGTGAATCTTGTCCCGCAGTTCATCACTCTTTTGTTCCTGGTCTTTCAGAATTGCGCCGAACATTTTTTCAATTTTTGCCATAGTCCAAACTCCTTATCAGATGTTTTGAGCTTAAGCGCGTTTAGCCTAAGAGCCTATTAAACCAACTCGAATCGAGCGGTTTGAGGCTTTTGCGCTCCGTGGTAAACTCAACGAATTAATAAAGGCTGTCACTGCCGCCGTTGTTTTATTTCGGCGGATTTGACCGCGTCCGTGATTTTCTGCTCACCGGCGTGCGACTAAGTTTTGTGACTTGCAGCCGAGAAATCTGCAGAGATTGGAAATTGACATGACAACTAAAGACATCTATTCACAGTCCGAACACCATATGAAGCGTTCCATTGAGACGCTCAAAGAAAACCTGATGAAGATCCGTACGGGTCGCGCTCATACCGGTTTGCTCGAACACATCACCGTCGATTACTACGGCTGCCCGACTCCGATTTCTCAGGTGGCCCAGCTCGGTTTGGCTGACGCCAGAACCATCACTGTTCAGCCTTGGGAAAAGAAAATGGTTGCCGTGGTTGAAAAAGCAATCCGCAACTCCGATCTTGGTCTGAATCCGGCGACTTCCGGCGAAATCATTCGCGTTCCGATGCCTCCTCTGACCGAAGAACGCCGTCGTGACTTAACGAAGGTTGTTCGTTCTGAAGGCGAAGAAACTAAGGTTGCCATCCGCAATCTGCGCCGCGATGCAAACAACAAGGTTGCTGCGCTCGTGAAGGAAAAAGAAATTTCCGAAGACGACGAACGCCGCTCCAACACAGAAATTCAGAAACTCACCGATAAGTACATCGGTGAAGTCGACAAGCTGATTGCCGAAAAAGAAAAGGAAATCATGACCGTTTAATCGGTTTAAATCCTATGACAAGTCAGGAATTGACTGCAAAGCCACGTGAGAGGGTGCCCCGTCACGTGGCTATTGTTATGGATGGCAACGGAAGATGGGCCAAGGCTCGAAAACTTCCTCGTCTTATGGGCCATCAAAAAGGGGTTGAGTCCGTTCGCACAGCGATCCAGGCCGCAGCCAAGACAGGCGTGCAGCATTTGACGCTTTTTGCTTTTTCCAGTGAAAACTGGAACCGGCCGGCAGATGAGGTTAAAGGGTTGATGAAGCTTTTTCTCGTCAGCCTGCGCAGAGAGATTGCAGCCCTAAACAAAGCCAATGTACGGGTTCGTCTTGTCGGCGATCTGACCGCTTTTTCTGAAGAACTTCAGGAGCAAATCGCCGATTCAATGAAGATCACGGAAAACAACACCGGTCTGACACTGAACGTCTGCGTGAATTACGGAGGGCGTTGGGAAATTCTTGAGGCGGCAAAAAGATGTCGTGATATTCCGCTCGAAGAACTGACGGAACAAAAATTTGCTTCGCTGCTTCCTTTGGCGGATTCCGGCGATGTGGATTTGTTTATCCGTACGAGCGGGGAAGAGCGGATCAGCAATTTTATGCTGTGGCAGCTTGCTTACGCAGAGCTGTATTTCACAAAAATTTTATGGCCCGATTTCACCGAGAACGAGTTTTTAAATGCGCTAAATTGGTACTCTTATAGAGAACGTAGATTTGGTAAGACTTCCGAACAAATTCAACAGGAAGCGAAAAAGGAATAGTTCATGCTGCTGCAAAGAGTCATTACAGCCGTTGTGTTGTTAATTATCATCATCGGCGCGCTTTTAATTTCTCCTTTGGCTTTCACGGCGGTGGCCGCGATTGCTATCGGATGCTGCTTTTGGGAGTGGCTCCACATTTGTAAATGGAACAACGGGGTCGCAATGGTTTGCGGCGTTGTTTTGGGGGCATCCCTTTTCTTCTTAGAGTATGCCTCACCTGCTGCACTCCAGACAGTTCAGTCCGGCAACAGGCTAATGATTATTACCGCCACGGCAACTGTGCTTTGGGCGGTTATTACCGCGGTTATTTTTACCCGCCGCACCTCCGGTTGGATGGTCCCCCAAGGCATCGGGGCCCTTTTAGGCTGGATCTTTGTGCCGGCCGCTTGGTTTTCTCTGATGTACTTGTTCCGTGAGAAGGGCACCATTTATATGTTGTCCGTCTTGGCTATCGTTTGGGTTGCAGACATCATGGCCTACTTCGGCGGCCGCTGCTTCGGCGGTCCTAAAATGGCTCAGGGAATCAGCCCGAAGAAGACTTGGTCAGGTGCGCTGACAGCATTCGTGTGCGTTCTTGCTCTTTCGTATGTCCTTTACTGGGCTCAGCCTTCTTTCCCACTTTGGACCAACGCGCTTATCTCTCATTTGACCGGTTGGACTTCAGCTTTGATTCTGATTCTGGTAGTGCTGTTTTCTATAGCCGGTGACTTGTTTGAAAGTGCGCTTAAGCGCACTGCCGGAGTTAAAGATTCAAGCAATCTTCTTCCGGGACACGGCGGTTTCTATGACCGTCTCGATGCTCAGATGAGCGTTCTTCCCCTTACCGTCTTCATTCTTCTTTTCCTCCAAGGTTACTAAGTTTCAGTCATGGAAAGCGTTGCGATCCTCGGTGCGACCGGCTCGATCGGTAAAAGTTCATTAGATGTCATCTCTCGTTATCCGGACCGGTTCACCGTGTACGCGGTGACGGCCAATTCCAGCGTCAAGAAACTCGCTCAGGCGGCTAAAGACAGCGGAGCTAAAGTCGCGGTAATTGCAGATAAAGAGCTTCTAGGAGCTCTGCAGGATGAACTTAAGGCCGCCGGAAGTAGGGCGCAAGCTTTGGCCGGTGCTAAGGCAATTGATGAAATCGCATCCAGCCCCGAAGTCGATATCGTGATCGGAGCTATCGTCGGAGCTGCCGGAATTTCTTCGACATTTAAGGCTGCCGAAGCCGGTAAAAAGCTTCTGCTGGCCAATAAGGAAAGTGTCGTTTGCGGCGGCCGAATCCTGATGGATACGATTAAGGCCTCGGGTGCTGTTCTCATGCCGGTCGACAGCGAACACAATGCTATTTTTCAGTGTCTTGTCGGAGCGACCCAAAAAGCCAGATGTGAAGCCAATATCCTTCTGACTTGCTCGGGCGGGCCTTTCCGTCAAAGACAGGACCTTTCCAATGTCACGGTTGAAGAAGCTACGCATCATCCGAACTGGTCGATGGGCAAGAAAATTACCGTTGACTCTGCGACGCTTATGAATAAGGGCCTGGAAGTTATCGAGGCTCGCTGGCTTTTTGATTTCGAGCCGGAACGCATTCAGGTTGTCGTTCATCCCCAGAGCGTCATCCATTCTATGGTTCAGTATGCCGACGGAGTAGTCATTGCGCAACTGGGCGCTCCGGACATGAGAAACACGATTGCTTACTCTTTAGGCTTCCCGGAAAGATTGGACGCCGGGGTAGAACCATTAAACTTCTCAAAAATCAAAACGTTAACCTTCGAAGAACCGGACTTAAAACGTTTTCCCCAGCTTGGCTACGCCTACGATGCATTGAAGCTGGGCGGAGCTGCTTCGATCGTCTTGAATGCAGCCAACGAGATCGGCGTCGAGGCATTTATTCAAGGCAAGATCGGCTTTACCGACATTGCACGCCTATGCCACGCAATGATGTACGGCTTCCAGCCGCCTGCTCCGACGAACTTGGAAGCGATTCTGGATACGGATAAACAGGCTAGAAAACTGGCTCAGTCTTGGGTCGAAGGTTTTTGCGACAAATTGGAGAACTAACCTTGACATTGTTGACGACCATTGCTGCCTTTGCGGTAACGATCGGTATTTTGATTACCTTTCATGAGCTCGGGCATTATTTAGTCGCCAGACTTTGCGGCGTAAAAATTCTGAGATTTTCTCTCGGCTTCGGGAAACCGCTTTTTATCTATAAACGCAAGAACGATCCTGATGCAACGGAGTGGGCGGTCAGTGCGCTCCCTTTGGGCGGATACGTCAGGATGCTCGATGCGAGAGATCCTGCCTGTCTGCCTATCAAACCGGAAGATAAAAATCGTGAATTCGGGGCTAAGAATGTGTGGCAGCGATTCGCCATTGTTGCTGCAGGTCCATTTGCAAACCTTCTGCTTGCCGTCCTGCTCTATGCTTCTATCTTCATGATAGGTAGCACGCAGCCGACGCCGGTTGTTGCCGAGCCCCCGGCCGGTACGCCGGCCGCGGTGGCCGGACTCCACGCCGGCGACAAAATTCTGAAAGTCGGCGATTCCGAAATTAAAACTTTTACGGATCTCCGTATGGAGATGCTGAATAAGTTCGGAAGTACGACGGATATTTTGGTTCACAGTCCCAACGGCAGCGAAGTAACGAAAGAAATTGACCTCACGAAGATGAGTCTGGACCCAAAAGCAAAAGATGCCGATCCTTTTGATGAGGTCGGTCTTCATTTGAATATGGGCCATCCATTTATCTCATCTTTTGTTGAGAACTCCGCCGCGCAGCGCGACGGAATCAAAATCGGTGATCACATCTATCAGGTCGGCAGCGTTCCGGTGAAGATGCCCAAAGATTTTGTGGCTGAAATTAAGAAGTACCCCGGCAAGCCCGTCAATCTTCTCGTCGGAGATGAAAACGGGCCGACACATACGGTAGAAGTCACACCTGCCTATGCTAAGGATGAACAGGGTAATGAAATCGGCAGAATCGGCGCAGCAATCGGAGTGGACTTCCCGCACACTCAGGTTTCTTACGGACTGTTAAAGAGTTTGGCTGAAGGCGTGAAGAAAACGTGGGATACCGCAGCAATGTCTGTTCGAATGATCGGAAAGATGTTTACAGGTGATGTCTCTATCAGCAATATCTCCGGTCCTGTGACGATTGCCGACTATGCCGGCCAGACTGCTCAGCTGGGTATTCTTCCTTTTATTTCGTTTTTAGCGTTGGTTTCCATCAGCTTGGGAATTTTGAACTTGTTACCGATTCCCATGTTAGACGGCGGCCATCTCCTGTATTATTCTCTCGAAATAGTGACTGGTAAGCCGGTTTCTGAGGCTGTACAAGCGTCTGCACAAAAGATTGGCATCGCAGCTCTCTTTGGTTTGACTATACTTGCACTATTTAATGATTTGACGCGACTTTTGCCGTGATTTCAATCACGCAGGGTCATTTTTTAATTTATAGAATATGCCTCATCCTAAGAAGATAGCGCTAGCTTGCGCTTTAGCTTTGGCAGCGACGACCGTGCTTGCACAGGGTCATGTGATTAAAGACATTCGACTCGAGGGCATTTCCCGTACGGAAGCGGGTACTGTTTTTTCGCATCTGCCGATCCGAGTGGGAGACACGTATTCTCCGGAGCTGGGCGCTGAATCTCTGCGTTCACTGTATGCTTCCGGAATGTTCCAGGATGTTCAGCTCGACATGGACGGCAACGTCTTAGTGGTTCGAGTTCAGGAGCGTCCGACGGTCGCAAACATTCACACTACCGGTATTTCCGAGTTTGATGCCAAAGGTGTTGAAAAATCTCTCCGTGATGTGGGCTTAGCCGAAGGTTTTATTTTTGACCGCGCAGTATTGGATCGCGCCGTTCAGGAATTAAGACGCCAATACCTCTCTCGCGGCCGTTACTCCGCTGATGTCAAAGTCACTGTTACGCCGGTGGAACGCAACCGCGTCCGCATCAACATCGACGTTGATGAAGGTCCGGCCGCAAAGATTCAGCAGATTCGTTTCGTCGGCAACAAAGTCTATGACGACGGCGATCTTCGCGATGAAATGCAGCTCGGAACGCCGAACTGGTTCTCTTGGTATACCAAACGTGACCAGTATTCCCGAGAGAAGCTCACAGCCGACTTAGAGGCAATTCGCGCTCTGTATAACAACAACGGTTATCTTGACTTCAAGATTGACTCGACACAAGTATCTGTCAGTCCCGATAAGTCAGAGATTTTTGTCACCATCAATATTGATGAAGGCAAAAAGTACACAATCAAAGATATCCGCTTAACCGGTGATATGCTCGGCCTTGAGCCCGAGTTTGAAGATCTTGTGGATATCAAGCCGGGTTCCGTTTACAACGCTTCCGAAGTAAATGGTCTGGCAAAGAAATTTACGGATCGTCTTTCCGCCTTGGGCTACGCGTTTGCAAGAGCAATTCCGAATCCTGTCGTTGATCCGGAAAATCCGGATGAAGTCAGTGTCGTGTACACGATTGACCCAGGCCGCCGCGTTTATGTCCGTAAAGTGAACATTACCGGCAACACGCGTACTCAAGACGAAGTGATCCGCCGCGAAGTTCGTCAGTATGAAGCCAGCTGGTTTGACAGCGATAAAGTTGCCGTCTCCCGCGACCGTATTGACCGTCTCGGTTTCTTTGAAACGGTTACTGCAGAACCTGAGCCCGTACCCGGCTCTCCGGACGAAGTTGATTTGGATGTTAACGTGAAAGAACGTCCGACCGGCAACATCTCTATCGGTGCCGGCTATTCCACCTCCGAAGGTATCGTTCTTTCCGGCGGTTTCTCTCAGAACAACGTGTTCGGTACCGGTAATTCTCTTTCTTTGGAAGTCAATACTTCTAAGAGTTCCAGAACTTACGCAGCCAGCTTTACACAGCCGTACATTACAACGTCCGGCATCAGCCAGTCCTTCGAAATTTACGACCGTAAGCTCGACTTGGACGAACTCGAAATTACCGATGACGTTAAGTACGAAACGTACGGCGCCGGCGTGACCTACGGTGTGCCGATTACGGAAAATGACCAGATTTTCTTAGGCGGCAAGTTTGAAATGACCGATGTGACCGTCGGATCTGGGGCTCCAAACCGTTACAAAGACTATGTTCACGATTACGGTAAGAAACCGAAGAGCATTGCAGCGACGATCGGTTGGTCTCGTGATACTCGAGACAACATATTGGCTCCGACTCGCGGCCGTTACCAGAGATTGTTCGGTGAAATCTCCCTGCCGGTGCTTGATCTGAAGTACTACCGCGCAACTTATCAGTTCCAGCAGTTTGTTCCTATCACGAAATCCATTACCTTCGCCTTTAACACAGAGCTTGGTTATGGTGACGGTTATGCAGGCAAACAGTATCCGTTCTTCAAAAACTTCTACGGCGGCGGTATCGGATCGGTCCGCGGCTACGATACTTCCTCTCTCGGCCCGCGTGATACAGGTCCTACGGGCGACGGGGACGCATCCGGCGGTAACCGTAAACTTAATTTCTCTCTCGAATTGCTGACGCCGATTCCCGGTGCAGACAGAACCCTGCGTATGTTCACCTTCTTGGACGGTGGCTGGGTTTGGGGCCGCAAAGCCTTCTACAAACAGCTTGCTGACGGCAGCTACGCTGTGGACCGTTACAAGAAGGACAAGCTTGACCTCGGCGATCTGCGTTACTCCGTCGGTTTCGGTTTAGCCTGGATTTCTCCGATGGGTCCGCTTAAATTGAGCTTCGCATTCCCGCTCAATAAGAAGGACAGCGACGAGCTTCAGAGATTCCAATTCCAAATTGGTACAGGTTTCTAATAAATTTGTGGCACAATTAAACAATTGTGTAGGAGATACATTCATGCAAAAAAAATGGTTAGCGGTTGCGTTAGTTTCCGCCTTGGTTTGCTCTGCTGCGACAGCAGTGCAGGCAGAAGTTAAGATCGGTGTCGTCAGCACCGAAGTTATTCTTCGCGATTCTGCAGCTGCTCAGGCCGCAAGTAAAAAACTTGAACAAGAATTCTCTAAGCGTGATAAAGAACTCAACGCTGCCGGTCAGCGCCTGAAAAACGACGTCGAGCGCTTCGAAAAGAATGCCGGAACAATGACTGAGCAGGAAAGAATTCGCAAGCAGCGTGATCTGGCTGAAAGAGACCGCGATTTCCAGCGTCGTCAGCGCGAACTCCGCGAAGACTTCAATCAGCGCAGAAATGAAGAGCTCCAGAAGCTTCTTCGTCAGGCTAATACGGTCATCAAGAACATCGCTCAGCGCGAAAAGTATGACCTCATTCTTCAGGAGGCCATCTACGTCAACCCGAAGATTGATATCACTGATCAGGTTCTCAAGGAACTCAAGTAATTTTTATCGGGCACAAGCAGACAGGATGTCTGCTTGTTGCTTAATTGCCATTTAGTGCAATATGTGCGGCATGACCTGACTCGGGTTTCGGCGACTTCAAACTTGCTCTCCCTCTCAGATCGGCCGCATAAATTTTTTAAATAGGGCGATCAAATGATTCAACAAACAGCGCCGATGACTCTTCTTGAGTTAGTAGACCGAATTAAAGAAAAAAGCAACGACACTTTATTAAGCACGATCAGTGCCAACGGAGGCAAAGCTGAGATTAAGTCCATTGCTCCGCTGGAGACTGCCGGACACGGCGATGTCGCCTTTTTAGCCAACAGTAGATATCGAGACGCAGCCGCTGCCTGCAAAGCAACAGCTTTGGTTTTGACTGAAGAAGATAAACAGGCCATCTGGGGTGAAAAAGAACCTGACCGTATTGTCGTCATTACGCGCAATCCGTATGCTTGGTTTGCATATGCCCTCCAAATCATTTTTCCGCAGGAACAGCCGGAACCGGGCGTTGATACCAGAGCTGTTGTAGAAGACGGTGCTGTTATTGACTCGACTGCGACCGTTGAAGCCGGTGCCGTAATCCGCAAAGGCGCACAGGTCGGTCCGTACTGCTTTGTCGGCGCGAACAGCGTCATCGGCGAGGGCGTGGTTCTCGGCGAACACACTCGTATTTATCCGAACGTGACGATTTACTACGGCTGCCGCATCGGCAGACGCAACATCATTCACTCCGGTGCTGTAATCGGTGCCGACGGCTTCGGATTTGCGCCTTTAGACAGACAGTATGTGAAGATTCCTCAGATCGGTGCGGTTGAAACCGGAGATGATGTTGAAATTGGCGCCAACACCTGTATCGACCGCGGCGCTCTGCAGAACACCACGATCGGACAAGGCACTAAGATTGATGACTTAGTCATGATCGGTCACAACTGTCAAGTCGGCAAGAATGTGGTTCTTTCCGGAAGAACTGGTTTGGCCGGAAGCACGATTATCGGCGATAACGTTCAGGCCGGCGGCGGATCCGGTTTTGCAGGACACCTCAAGGTGGCCGCAGGTTCGATCATCGGCGGAGGCGCCGGTGTTCCGGGCACGATCGATAAGCCTGATTACTATGCCGGCTACATGCCTGCCATGCCTCACAGAGAGTTCTATAACATTCTGTCCGTAATTAAACGTTTGCCTGAGATGCGCAGACAGCTGAAGCATCTGGCAGAAAAAGTTGATTCCCTTAAGAAAGAGTAAAAATGCAAGACATTAATGACATCATGAGGCTCCTGCCTCACCGCTACCCGTTTCTTTTAGTTGACCGAGTTTTGGAAACGAACGGTGTCGATAAGCTGATTGCCATCAAAAACGTCACCGTCAACGAACCTCAGTTTACCGGTCACTTCCCGGGCGTTCCTGTCATGCCCGGCGTTCTGATCATCGAAGCGATGGCTCAGGCCTGCGCAATGCTGGCTTTTGCAAGAATGGGCGGCGAAAGAGATCCTGAGAAACTTTTTTATTTCGCTTCTATTGACAACGCTCGCTTCAAACGCGTTGTGATCCCGGGCGACCAGCTTCGCTTTGAGTGCACATTCCTGCGTGAAAAACTCGGCATGATCAAAATGCACTGCGATGCAACAGTTGACGGTCAGCTGGCAGCATGTGCCGACATGATGTGCTCCTATCGTTCACCTAAATAAAGGAAAACATATGGCTCAGATCCATCCCTCATCCTTAGTAGATCCTCAAGCCAAACTTGCGGAGAACGTTGTCGTCGGTCCGTTCTGCACGATCGGTCCCCACGTTGAAGTCGGTGAAGGAACCACTTTGCAGAGCCATATTGTTCTTACCGGCCATACCAAGATCGGTAAGAACAACAAGATTTATGCCTTTGCAGCGATCGGTATCGATCCTCAGGATAAAAAATACCGCGGCGAGGAAACTCAGCTGATTATCGGTGACAATAACGTTATTCGCGAACACTGCACACTCTCTGTAGGAACCGTACAAGACAAGGGAGTAACTATTGTCGGAAACGGCAATCTGCTGATGGCCAATGTCCATGTCGCCCATGACTGCGTCATCGGAAACGACACCATCATTGCCAACAACGTCGGCTTTGCCGGCCACGTTCATGTTGCTGACGACGTGATCGTCGGCGGGCAGTCCGGGATTCACCAATTCGTCAAGATCGGGAAGGGCGCGATGCTGAGCGGCGGAAGCATGGTTCGTCAGGACTGCATCCCCTACGGTATGTATCAAGGTTACCCGGCATCTCCCTTCGGCATCAATCTCGAAGGCATGAAGCGCCACGGCTATTCAAGAGCTGCCATGCATGCGGCCCGCGAAAGCTACAAACTGATCTTCCGTGAAGGCAAGACCGTTCCGGAGGCAGTGGAAGCCATCAAGGCTTTCGCATCAACCTTAGAAGATGAACAGGCTAAGAAAGTCTGCGAACTGATGTGCGAATTCACAGAGCAGGCAACTCGAGGATTGGCTCGCTAATGGAGCAATTGACTAATAACAGCATTATCTGGGCAGCCGGAGAGAACAGCGGAGATTATTTAGCTTCGCGTGTTCTGCCGGCTGTTGCCGCATCTCGTCCGAATCTAAAGATGGAAGGTATCGGCGGAGACAGAATGATCCAGGACGGCTTGGATCCTTGGTTTCATGCCAGTGAACTTTCCGTCCGAGGCTATTTGGAAGTGATCCGCCATCTGCCGCGAATTTTAAAAATTCGCCGCGAAATGATGCGCCGTACTATCCAGTTTCGCCCTGCTGCCTACATCGGGGTTGATGCTCCTGACTTTAATCTGTCGATTGAAGAGAAGGTTAGAGCTTCGGGTATTCCGGTCGTTCACATGGTGGCTCCAGCCGTCTGGGCTTGGCGTCCGCAGAGAATTCACCAAATCAAACGTGCGGTGGATCATTTGCTTTTGATTTTCCCTTTTGAAGAGAAAATTTTTAAAGAAGCTGGTATACCCAGCACTTACATCGGTCATCCTCTGGCAGAGATTATTCCGATGGAGCCGGATACGGAAGGTGCGAGACGCAAACTGAACATCGTTGCGCAAGGCCCCGTGGTTGCCATACTTCCCGGCAGCCGAAAAGACGAAATCCGCTGGTGCGCTCCGGCATTTTTCGGCTCCGCCTCTTTAGTTCTGAAGCAGGAACCGAGAACTCGATTCATTGTCCCGGCGGCGGATGAACAGCGAAAGAAAGAGATTTTAGAAGTTCTTAACCGTTTTCCCGACGTCAAAGACCATACAGTGCTTTTGGACGGGAAGTCGCATTTGGCGATGGAAGCGGCCGATGCCATCTTGGTGGCGAGCGGCACTGCGACGCTTGAAGCCGCGCTTTATAAAAAGCCTTTAGTCGTCGGTTACGCGATGCCGGCACTTTCCGCAATGTTGATTCTTTCCAAAGGCCAGACAAAGTGGATCAGTCTGCCCAACATTTTGGCGCAGAAGACCTTAGTTCCCGAGTGCGTTCAGATGTTCTGTTCGCCTGAAATTCTTTCGTCTCATTTGCTTCACGCACTTGAGCCGAAGCGGCAGGAATATCTCAAAGAAGTATTTTCAGAAATGCATGAAACATTGCTGAGGCCGACCGCTCAGCTGGCGACAGAAGCAATCGATCAGGTTCTAAAACACTGATGGCTGATTATTTATTTGACGGCGAAGAAACGATTGCCACGCTTGTCTGCGGCGTGGACGAAGCCGGCCGCGGCCCTTTAGCCGGACCGGTTGTTGCCGCAGCGGTAATTCTGAATCCCGATCATCCGATCGAAGGACTCAGGGATTCAAAAAAACTGACTGCTCATGCAAGAGAGGTTCTTGCGGAGCAGATCAAAACGCATGCGCTCGCCTGGGCGATTGCTGAGAGCTCAGTGGCCGATATCGACCGTATGAACATTCTGCAGGCGACGATGGCAGCCATGCGCAAAGCCGTGCTTCAGCTTGATCCGAAACCGGATTTGGTGCTGGTGGACGGCAACCGTCTTCCGGAACTTCCGTTCCGGGCAGAGCCCATTGTCAAGGGCGACGACTTGATTCCGGAGATTTCCGCAGCGTCTATTTTGGCAAAAACTTATCGGGACGCCTTAATGAAAATCCTCGGCGGAATGTATCCGAAATACGGTTTTGAGCAGCATGCGGGATACGGTACGGCATACCATCTCAAAATGCTGGAGAAATGGGGGCCGTGTCCGGTGCACCGAATGACGTTCGGTCCCGTGGCGTTGATTGCAAAGAAATTTGAGCGCCGAGCCGACCGTAAAAAGCGAAAGGGACAGTAAATGGAATTCATGCGGATCACAAGCGCAGCCAATCCTTCAATAAAACTTGCAAAGAATTTGGCGCAGCACCCGAGAGCGGCGAGAAAAGAAGGTTTATCTCTTGCCGAAGGAATTCATTTGGCCCGAGAACTTCTTTTGCATTCCGAGCTTGTCCGCAAAGTATTTTTAAGAGAAGGGGCGGAGAAGAATTTTGAAATCTCTGAAATCTTACAAAGATATCTGTCGTTAAAGATTCCTGTGGTTCAGCTGTCTTCCCAAATCTACAGCTCGATTTCTCCTGTGGACACCAGTGCCGGGATTATTTGTGAGATCCGTATTCCTGAAGATGGGAACATCAAAAAAGACGAAGATTGGATTTATCTTGACGGTGTCCAAGATCCCGGCAATGTCGGAACCATTCTTCGTTCTGCATTGGCTTCGGGCGTGACGAATATTGCTCTGTCTCAGCAATGCGCCTACGTCTGGTCTCCAAAAGTTCTGCGTTCCGCCATGGGAGCTCATTTCTTCTGCAACATTATTTCTTCCGTCGAACTCGAAGAGATCAAAGAAAAAACGGGCGCCGCTTGCTTAGTTGCTGACGCCCGAGGCGGAAAAGATCTCTACGAAGAAAAATGGGGAAAAGACCACACCTTATGGGTGTTCGGAAGCGAAGGCCTAGGCGTTTCTGAAAAAGCCCTGGAACTCTCCGATTTGACGCTGTTGATTCCTTTGGATTCCAGAGTGGAAAGCCTCAACGTTGCAACAGCGGCTTCCGTCTGTCTGTTTGAACAGCGCAGACGCCGGTTGGCTTACCGTACAGAAAAATAATATGCGGCCGAGTCGGCCGCATATCCAAAATCAACTCATTCAGTCATCACATTCCCATGTGCGGGTCGATGTTGATCTTGAGCTCAAGCAGAATCGTTGCAGAAATTTCTTCAATGGACTTAGAAGTGGAGGAAAGATATTTGATGCCTTCACGATCCATCATCCGCTGGGCTTCTTCGACTTCATATTCGCAGTTTTTTATTGAAGCGTATTTGGAGTTGGGGCGTCGCTCGCCGCGGATTTCAGAAAGACGTTTGGGAGAAATGGACAGACCGAAAATCTTGTCTTTGCAGTTTTCCAGAGCAGGGGGCAGCTCGCCTCGTTCGAAATCTTCCGGGATAAGCGGGTAGTTAGCTGCTTTGACACCGTACTGCATGGCTAAGTACAAGCTGGTCGGAGTCTTACCGCTGCGCGAGACACCTACCAGCACCACGTCTGCCTCTTCCAAGCCTTTGTTGGTTTGTCCGTCGTCGTGTGCGAGCGTGTAGTTAATCGCATCAATACGGCGGTTGTATCTTTCTTGGTCGCCGATTTCGTGACTCTTGCCGACGGAGTGGTCGCTCGGGACGCCAAGTTCACGTTCCAGAGGTCCGACGAACGAGCGGAAGAGCTCGATGACGAAAGCGTTGCAGTATTCGTTAAAAGTAGAAGCTAAGGAGCCTGCGACAAGGGTAGAGAAGACAATCGGCCGCACGCCGTTCTCTTTGCCGACTTCGTTGATTCTCAAGGCCGCAGCCTTGGCTTTTTCTTCCGTGTTCACGAAAGGCATGCGGTAGCGCAGGTATTTAAGACCGTGAAACTGCGCTAAAACAGCATTTGCCAAAGTTTCTGCAGTAATTGCCGTAGCGTCAGATACAAAAAACACGGTACGCTGAGTCGGTTTGTCAGGGGTTTCGTTTACGTTTGAATTCATAAAATTTAACGCTGTTAGATGAAGTTACGAACTTAACGCTAAAAGAACGGCTAAAATTTAGCAAATTTTTTCACTCAATTTCGAGGTAAACATGACACAAGGACGTTTCGTCATTCCATTCAGCCAACTTCGTATGACAGATGTTGACATCGTAGGCGGCAAGAATGCTTCTCTTGGCGAACTGCTTAGCCAGCTTACAGAAGCCGGCATTAGAGTACCTGACGGCTTTGCAACGACGGCTGAAGCCTTCAGAGTCTTTTTAAAAGAAGGCGGTCTTGATAAAAGAATCGAAGATCGTCTGAGCAAGTTAGACGTTGATGATGTTAAAGAGCTGGCAAAGGCCGGCGCTGAAATTCGTGAATGGATTGAAAAAGCTCCTTTCCCGGCCCAGCTCGAAAAAGAAATCAGAGAACACTATGAGTGGCTCAAGGGCGACCAGAAGGAAATTTCCGTTGCTGTTCGTTCTTCCGCTACTGCCGAAGACCTTCCGGACGCTTCCTTTGCCGGCCAGCAGGAAACTTACCTGAACGTCGTCGGTCTCGAACAAGTGTTCGCAAGAATGAAGGAAGTATTCGCTTCTCTCTACAACGACCGTGCGATCTCTTACCGCGTTCACAAAGGCTTTAATCACGCTGATGTAGCCCTTTCCGCCGGTGTCCAGAGAATGGTTCGCTCCGATAAGGGTGCTGCCGGTGTTATGTTTACGATGGATACCGAAAGCGGCTTTGATCAGGTCGTTTTCATTACAGCCAGCTACGGCCTCGGTGAAACCGTTGTTCAGGGCGCTGTGAACCCGGACGAATACTTTGTTCACAAGCCCATCATGGAAATGGGCAAATTCCCGATCATCCGTAAAGTTCTCGGCAGCAAGAAGATCAAGATGATCTTCGACACAGACAAGTCCAGTGGACGCTCTGTGAAGGTGGTTGATGTTCCCGAATCCGAACGCCGCAAGTTCGCTTTGAACGACGACGAAATCATTCAGCTTGCCAAGTACGCCCGTATTATTGAAAAACACTACGGCCGTCCGATGGACATTGAATGGGGCAAAGACGGCATCGACGGCAAACTCTATATTCTTCAGGCTCGTCCCGAGACCGTGAAGAGCCGTCAGAAGAAGGCTGATGTTCAGCAGAAATTCGTTCTTCTCGGCAAAGGCGAAATCCTGGTAACCGGCCGCGCTATCGGTCAGAAGATCGGCGCCGGTAAGGTCCGTATTGTTGCCGGTCCGGAACAGATGGACCTGGTTCAGGAAGGAGACGTCCTTGTTACGGACATGACCGATCCTAACTGGGAACCGGTGATGAAGAAGGCCAGCGCTATTGTTACCAACCGCGGCGGCCGTACCTGCCACGCAGCTATTATTGCTCGTGAGCTCGGTATCGCCGCTGTTGTCGGCTGCGGCGACGCTACCGAAGTCCTCAAAGACGGTCAGGAAGTTACCGTCTCCTGCGCCGAAGGCGATACAGGCAATATTTACAACGGCCTGATCCCGTTCGAAATCAAAGAAGTGAAACAGGGCGAACTGCCTGAGATCCCCGTTAAGATCATGATGAACGTGGGCAATCCTCAGCTTGCATTCGACTTCCAGTCCATCCCGAACAAGGGTGTCGGTCTGGCTCGTCTTGAATTCATTATCAATAACAACATCGGCATCCATCCGAAAGCCTGCTTAGCTTATCCGGATCTTCCTGAAGATCTGAGAAGAGCCGTTGAAGAAGCATCCGCCGGTTACGAAAACCCGCGTGAATTCTTCAAAGAAAAGATCGCCGAAGGTGTTGCCACGATTGCTGCCGCTTTCTATCCGAAGAAAGTGATCGTTCGTATGTCCGACTTCAAGAGCAATGAATACCGCAAACTCTTAGGCGGCAAGCTCTACGAACCGGAAGAAGAAAACCCCATGCTCGGTTTCCGCGGTGCAAGCCGTTACGTTTCCGAAGACTTCAAAGAATGCTTTGCAATGGAATGCGAAGCTCTGAAGAAAGTCCGCGACGAAATGGGTCTGACCAATGTCGAAATCATGATCCCGTTTGTCAGAACCGTGAAGGAAGCCAAGGAAGTTAACGAACGTCTGAACGAACAAGGTCTCAAGCGCGGCGTGAACGGTCTTCGTCTCAACATGATGTGCGAAATCCCGAGTAATGCCCTGCTCGCCGAGAAGTTCCTTGAACACTTCGACGGCTTCTCTATCGGGTCCAATGACTTGACCCAGCTGACACTCGGTCTGGACCGCGACTCCGGACTGGTTGCCAACTTCTTCGATGAACGCGACGAAGCAGTGAAGGTCCTCTTGGCTCGCGCCATCAAGGCCTGCCGTGAGAAGGGTGCTTACGTCGGCATTTGCGGCCAAGGCCCGTCCGACCATCCCGACTTAGCTCAGTGGCTGATGGAAGAAGGTATCGAGTCCATTTCTCTGAACCCGGATACTGTCGTCAACACTTGGCGCAGACTGGCTAAAGACGTTAAGAAATAATTCTTAGTTTCTAAGCCTTACCAAGCGGCCGTTTTCCTTTCGGATGCGGCCGTTTTCGCGTTCTTAACCTATAATTGACTCACGGTCAAAAGAGAGACCTCAAAGAAGGGAACGCATTATGGGATTGTCGTATTTTTGGTTTATTGCCGCTGCAGTGATCGGCGCGATGGATCTTTACTTCGGCAATGCTTTTCTATTGGTGATTTCAGCTGCCGCTTTTACGACAGCCCTTTTTTCCTTCTTCCTCAGTTCCGTTTATTTACAAGTCGCCATCTTCACCGTCATTTCTCTTTTAGTGATCAGTTATCTGATGCTTTTGCAGCGTCACTTGAGAGAAGTCGACTTTTATTCCGAAATTCTCCGCCGGCACATTGGTAAAACCGTGACGGTTCACGAATGGAGGCACAATCGGTACGCGACCGTCCAATACAACGGGCGAGTTTGGGAAGCCGAGATTGCTTTTAATGCGGGCGGTAATCTTCGTGCAGGGAAATACAAAATATGGAAAATGCTTTCGAACCGGCTAGTTCTGATTCCGTAGAAGGAAAAATCCCGGAGGGCGTCAGCCTCCCCAATCTTGACGATCCTCTCGTCATTAAAGATTTATTGAGAGCTCATGCAATGGCGGTCTCTAAACGCCTTGCTGAAGCCGTTCATAAAAATGTTCGTCGAGAAGAAGTCGTTCAAGCCGACCAGAGAGCCGCCGCATTCTTGGCTACAACGCTTTTAGGTCAAAATCCCGCTTATGCAAAGGCGTCTGTAAACACGCCCGAAAGAATTGAAAAGCTGCTTCGCGCCGAATTCACGGAGGCTTTGAAAGGCTTCGGGATCAAAGAGGAAGAGGCCGCTGATCCGGCTGTCTTTATGCAGCTCGTGATGTTTCTGTTCACAAACCAAGTCCACGAACTCATCAATGAACTGCAGAAAAATCCGGATGATATCGAAGCAAAAGGTCCGCAGGCTCTCGACGCTCTTCTTGAGTCTTGGGTGAAAAAATTAACTAAAGAGAAGTGCGATGCCTAAATGTATTAAACCGAGCTGCAACCGCGGCTGCTGCGGCCACGACCACAGCTCCAAGGCGGAGCAGGCGCCTTCTATCGTGGACATTGAAGTCGTCAGAAAAATTCTCTCCCAGGCCGTTGTGAACATGTGCAAACGGGCTATTGCGTGTGCGGAAGGCGAACTGACGAGAGATGAGCTCGCAGAGAAGGATATGAAGCTCATGGAGTGGCTCGGGGAGACTTTCTGCGGTAACAACAGTCATTTTGAACCGGGCCCTGAAGACTGGACAACCGAAGGTTTGGCAGAATACATCAAACAGGCTCTCCCCCAGATAGAGGAGAACCCGGAAGGCGGGGGAATGAGTTCTGATGAGGTCGTCGTCAAAGCCTGCGCGATTTTTGTCGGGGAAGCCTATAAGGCTATCCATGATGCTCTGAAAGCCGGGTTCCCGCTGCTGGATGCCGATGAATTACCGGCGCCCGTCGCTTCTTTTGTCGAATCCTGGACCCTTTTGTTCGTCGGTGCTCCGATGGGCAGCAATAACTAAAACTGAAAATAGGAAAAAGAAAATAATGAATAACTTTGAATACTCTAATCCCACACGTTTAGTTTTCGGCAAAGGAGAAGAAAGCCGTATCGGTGAGCTGATGCGTGCCCGTGTGCCGGCGATGAGCCCCGTGCTGGTGGTTTACGGCGGCGGTTCTGCCAAAGCCAGTGGGCTCTTGGAACGCATCTCCGAATCGTTAAAAGCTGCCGACCTTGTGCCGATTGAATTGGGCGGCGTGACTCCGAACCCGCAGCTTTCTTTTGTTCAGAAAGGTATCCTTTTGGCCCGCGAGCACAGAGTTAAAGCGATCCTCGCTGTCGGGGGTGGAAGCGTCATCGATGCTTCTAAGGCAATAGCCATCGGCGTTCCTTATGTTGGCGATGTTTGGGATTTCTTTACAAAGAAAATTATGCCGACAGAAGCGCTTCCGGTTGCCGCTGTGCTCACGCTTCCTGCTGCAGGCAGCGAACAGAGTATCCGTATTGTGATTTCGAACGGAGACAGAAAGCTCGGCGCCGGTTCTCCGCTGGTCCGTCCGTTTGTGAGCGTCATTGATCCCGAACTTTTCTTTACGCTTCCGGAAAAGCAAATCCGGGCCGGTGTGATCGACATGATGAGTCACATCATGGAGCGCTACTTTACTCAAACTAAGAATACAGACTTTGTAGACGGTCAGGCTGAAAGCGCTATGAAGACAATCATGAAAAACGGCTTGAAGCTCAAAAAGAATCCCAAGGATTACGATGCTTGGTGTCAGATCGGCTTGGCCGGATCTTTTGCGCACAACGGATATTACGGACTAGGACAGGTTGAAGACTGGGCATCTCACGGCATGGAGCATGAACTGAGCGCCTGGGATACGACAATTACGCACGGAGAGGGGCTTGCGGTTGTGATTCCGGCATGGATGAAATACGTCTGGCGTGCCAATCCTAAACGCTTTGTTCAGTTTGCACGCAACGTCATGGGCGTAAAAGGCGAAGGCTCCGATGAAGAAATCATTCGGAAAGGCATCAAGACTTTCAGAAGGTTCCTGAAGAAGATGGGTGCGCCTAAGAATCTGAAGGAACTCGGCGCAGAGAAAGCCGATCCAAAAGAACTCGCGAAAAAAGCGGTGGAAATCCCCGGAAAATTAGGAAACTTCCTCCCGCTTTATGAGAAGGACATCGTCAAGATCTACAAGCTGATGCGTTAATTTTGAGTTTTTGTGAGAGGCACTTCGGTGCCTTTCTCTTTTTCTGGCGCTGCCGGAACGGAGTGAGTGAAATGCTTCTCCCAGTTTTTGACATATTCCTCGGCGAGCGGCTTGGATTTAAGAATTAAGAGGTTTTCCCCGTTCTTGGTTTCGGCGACTTTGACGAAATTGAAGCTTCCGGTGAGGACGATATTGTCATCGACGATGATGATTTTGTCGTGCGCGGTGCGGTGAGCGGTATCAAAGAAAGTCGGGACGCCGGCTTCGATGAGATCTTCGGTCGTATTCGGTTTCTTCTTAGGCATTTTCTTGTCAATGATGACATCGACCTTCACACCGCGCTGATGAGCGCGGATGAGTGCCCCGGTAATTTCTTTGTTGGAGAAAAGAAAGGCCTGCATACGAATGCGGGATTTTGCGCTGTCAATGGATCTCACGATGGCGTTTTCTGCTCCCCCGTTCGGAGAGAAGAAGACCGCGGCTTCCGTGGGATAGAAAGGAGAGGCGAAAGCCGGAGCTGCTAGGGAAAGGGCAGCAGCGTGAACTAAACAAAAAAAGATGTGTTTCATAACGATGTAAAAAGAGAGCTGCCGATTGGCAGCTCGAAGAAAGATTATTTTCGATTAAGCGTTCTGTTTTTCAGCAGACGGCCTTGTTCGCGTTTCCACTCCCGCTTACCGATATCGGCTCGTTTTTCAAACAGCTTTTTGCCTTTGCCGAGGCCGAGTTCGAGTTTGACTCGGCCGTCTTTAAAGTGCATGTCCAAAGGAATCAGCGAATAACCGGCTTGTTCAACGCGGCCGATCAAACGCATGATTTCATGCTTATGAAGAAGGAGCTTACGGTTGCGCGTCGGATCCGCTTTTTCGTGTGTACTGGCGGTTTTCAGAGGCGTAATGTTTGCATTCAATAAGAATAGTTCACCGTTTCTGACGAAAACGTGAGCTTCTTTAATGGAAGCGCCGCCGGCACGGATGGATTTCACTTCCCATCCTCTTAGTTCCAGACCGGCTTCAAATTTTTCTTCAATATCGTAGTCGAATCTGGCTTTTTTATTTTGAATAATTGCCAAGGTTGCTCTCCAAGTAATAATGGCTTACAGCGAATTGATGCGGCCAAGGCCGAAAACGGGCTGAAAGCCGAGTAAAATCTGCACAATTTTACTTTATTCGAGGTACGGGAGGTTCATTTGCTGTTATCAGCCGTAAAACAAACACCCTCCGGACTGCTCAAAAAAGTTCTTGAGCTTCCCGAAGGTTCAACGGTCGGGGACGCACTGCGTGCACTCAACTGGCAAAAAACCGAGGAAATCGGTCTGAGTATTTACGGTCGGCGCTGCAAAGAAGAAGACCTCCTCAAGGACGGTGACCGAATTGAATTAACCGAACCGCTCCGAATCGATCCTAAAGAAGCCAGACGGCTTCGCGCTTTAAATAAACCGCTTTTGGCAACTCGAGGTCGGAAACATGCAAAATAAAATTTCACCCTTCGAATAAATACCTATTGCTGGTGGCAAAAACAGCATCGTCAATTTACGTATAATTATTTTTTGTGCTTAGAGGTTCAACAATGCGACTCCTTCAAAAGGCTTTAACCTTTGACGACGTTCTCCTCGTTCCTGCATACTCGAACATACTTCCCCGCGAGACCGTCCTTTCCACACAATTCACCAGAGACCTCCGTTTAAACATCCCGTTCTGCTCTGCAGCTATGGATACGGTTACTGAAGCTAATTTGGCCATTGCCTTAGCTCAGGAAGGCGGCATCGGTATTATTCATAAAAACATGACAGCCCAGGCTCAGGCTGCCGAAGTTAATAAAGTTAAACGCCACGAAGCAGGCATGGTTGCCGACCCGATCACCATCGGTCCGGACATGATTGTTGCCGACGTGATTCGTCTGACTCGCGAACACAACATTTCCGGTCTTCCCGTTGTTCAGGGCGAAAAAGTCCTCGGTATGGTTACACACCGCGACCTTCGCTTCGAAGACCGCATGGACGCCAAGATCAGTGAAATCATGACACCGGCCGAGCGCCTGATCACGATTAAAGAAGGCGCCACACTCGACGACGCTAAGAAACTGATGCACGAGCATCGCCTTGAAAGAGTTCTGGTTGTTGACGACAACTTCCACCTTCGCGGCTTGATGACCGTCAAAGACATCATCAAAGCAACCGAACATCCGTATGCTTCCAAAGATAAACACGGCAAACTGCTTGCCGGTGCAGCTGTCGGCGTCGGAGCCGGTACGGAAGAACGTGTCGAACTGCTGGTTGACGCCGGCGTCGACGTATTGGTTGTTGATACAGCCCACGGCCATTCTCAGGGCGTGCTTGACCGCGTCAAGTGGGTTAAGCAGCACTATCCTCAGGTTCAGGTTATTGGCGGAAACATTGCTACTGCCGCTGCTGCTCTGGCCCTCGTTGAAAACGGTGCAGACGCTGTTAAAGTCGGCATCGGCCCGGGTTCTATTTGTACGACTCGCGTTGTTGCCGGTGTCGGTGTTCCGCAGATTACTGCCGTCTCTAACGTTGCCGAAGCTCTTCAAGGCTCCGGTGTTCCTCTGATCGCTGACGGCGGTATCCGCTTCTCCGGCGACGTCGCAAAAGCCATCGCAGCCGGTGCCAATACCGTCATGATGGGCGGTATGTTTGCCGGTACTGACGAAGCTCCGGGCGAAATCATTCTGTATCAGGGCCGCTCCTACAAGAGCTACCGCGGTATGGGCTCTCTCGGCGCTATGAACAAAGGCTCTGCCGACCGTTACTTCCAGGACAACAATAACGGCAATGTTGATAAGTTTGTACCGGAAGGTATTGAAGGTATGGTTCCCTACAAAGGAAGCGTTCTTGCCATCATCTATCAGATGTGCGGCGGCCTTCGTTCTTCTATGGGCTACTGCGGCTGCCGTACGATTGATGAGATGCGCAGCAAAGCCTGCTTTGTTGAAATCACATCTGCCGGCTGGCGTGAATCTCATGTTCACGATGTGAAGATCACGAAGGAAGCTCCGAACTACAGACTGGAACATTAATTTCCCTACATGTCTGAAATTTCGGATTAATATGACGGACAAGAGTCGACTCGAGTTTTATAGACTCGGGCCGACTTTTGTTTTTAATTGATATTTAGCGAAGATGAACCACGATCGAATTTTAATTCTTGACTTCGGAAGCCAAGTCACGCAATTGATTGCGCGCCGTATTCGTGAAGCTCACGTTTACTGCGAAGTCCACTCCTGCGACGTATCGGATGAATTTATTAAAGAATTCAAGCCGAGCGGCATCGTCCTGTCCGGCTCTCACATGAGCGCTTATGAAGAATCTACGGACCGCGCTCCGAAGGCCGTCTTTGAAATCGGTGTTCCGGTTTTAGGCATTTGCTACGGCATGCAGACAATGGCTGAGCAGCTCGGCGGCAAGGTTGAAAACGGTGCTCAGCGTGAGTTCGGCTACGCAGAAGTTCGTGAACACGGCCACACAAAACTCTTGAAGAATATATCCGACTTTACGGATAAAGACGGCAAGAGCTATCTGAAGGTTTGGATGAGCCACGGCGACAAAGTCACTGAAATGCCGCCGGGATTCAAACTGATGTGCTCGACTCCGACTTGCCCCATTGCCGGTATGGCTGATGAGGGAAGAGGCTTCTACGCTGTTCAGTTCCACCCGGAAGTCACACATACTGAAAAGGGCCGTGAAATTCTTGAGACATTCGTTCTTAAGATCTGCAAAGCCAATCCCGACTGGGTTATGGGCAACTTCGCACAGGAAGCGGTTGAAAAAATTCGCCATCAGGTCGGTAAAGACGAAGTTATTCTCGGTCTTTCCGGCGGCGTCGATTCTTCCGTTACCGCTGCCTTGATTCATCGTGCTATCGGCGATCAGCTGACCTGCGTCTTCGTGGATAACGGTCTTCTTCGTCTGCACGAAAGAGAGCAGGTTGCCCAGACTTTCCGTGACAACATGGGTATGAAGCTGATTGTGGTTGATGCTTCCGACCGTTTCATGGATGCTTTAGCCGGAGTTACCGATCCCGAAGCCAAACGTAAGATCATCGGTCGTCTGTTTGTCGAAGTTTTCCAGGAAGAAGCTGAAAAACTTCAGAACGCTAAGTGGCTTGCTCAAGGCACCATTTATCCTGACGTCATTGAATCCAACGGTGCTAAGACTAAGAAGGCTCAGACTATTAAGTCTCACCATAACGTCGGCGGCTTACCCGATACACTGCATCTGAAGCTTCTCGAACCGCTTCGCGAACTCTTCAAAGACGAAGTTCGTGAACTTGGTATCGCTCTGGGACTGCCGGCTGAAATGGTTTATCGCCATCCATTCCCCGGACCCGGCCTCGGTGTTCGTATTCTCGGCGCTATCAAGCGCGAATACGCCGATCTTCTGAGAGAAGCCGATGCGATCTTCATTGAAGAACTTCGCAACGCCGGCTGGTACGACAAAGTCAGCCAGGCTTTCGTTGTCTTCCTGCCGGTTAAGAGCGTCGGTGTGATGGGCGACGGCAGAACATACGACTGGGTTGTCAGCCTGAGAGCTGTCCAGACCAGCGACTTTATGACTGCTAAATGGGCACATTTGCCGTACGATCTCCTTGGCAAGGTTTCCAATCGCATCATCAACGAGGTTAAGGGCATTAATCGCGTCGTTTATGATGTATCAGGGAAACCCCCTGCCACGATTGAGTGGGAGTAGCCTAATTAGGTTTTTAGGTGTTTCCTAGCTTTTCAGGGTGTTTCAAAAAACACCCTATTTTTATGCCTAAAAATCAACAAATTAGGCGTCGTTTCGGTTTCAATATTTTGCTTGAAGTTTCTCAATTTTTCTCGTTATTTCAAATAAATTTTCATGGTTTATTTGATGGTTTCAGACAGAAAAAATCATCGAACCATCGTAAAATGATGATGGTTTTGCCAAAAACGGCATTTTTTGATGGTTTGGAACCCCGACATGCTGACTGATAAAAAGATCAACCAACTAACGCCGAAAGAGACACAATACAAAGTCGCAGACCGCGACGGCCTTTATTTGCTGGTCTACCCGACAGGCAAAAAGACATTCAAATTTAACTATCGCTATAACAATCGCCAGGAAACTCTGACTATCGGCAGCTATGGCGAAATCACGCTCGCACAAGCTCGCCAGGAGCTGATGCAGGCCCGCTCACTTCTCGCTCAAGGGATATCGCCCGCGCGTAAAAAACAGACAGAGGCGCGGCAGTCTAAAGACGATACCTTCGGGGCTTGGCTCGAGCGTTATGTCGCTGATGCTAAGGTCGCAGATTCGACGGCCAAAATGCGGCAGTATGCAATTCAAAATCACCTAGCTCCGGCGCTGAGTAAATTACAGTTGTCCGAAATTACGGATAACGATGTACGGCGTTTGGCCGATAAGCTCGTAGCAGAGAAGGCGCCTAGTACAGCGCTCCTTTGCCGCATGCTGATTAAAAATGTTTTCAAGTACGCCTCAACCCATGGCGGTCCGAAACTGCGCAGCCCGACCGAGGATGTCCCTCCCTCCACGATCCATGTGAACATGCCTAAAACCCGGGCGCTGGCGCCGAAGGAAATCGGTTACTTGCTGAATGCGATGGATAGGACCTCTTGCGATTTACTCAGCACCAGCGCCGTGAAACTCGCGCTTTATACCTTGCTCCGGAAGTCTGAGGTCATCCACGCGACCTGGCAGGAAATCGACTGGGATGAGAAAGTTTGGCGTATTCCAAAAGAGCGCATGAAAACGAAGCGCCCGCACAACGTATATTTGAGCAAACAGGCCTATGACATCCTGGTCTGTCTCCGGACATTAAGTACAAGCAAAAGCGATTTTATTTTTCCGGCTAAATACGGCTTAAGTAAACCGCTGGCTAATTCAACGCCGAATAAGTTGATAGAGGTATGCCGGAAAATTATGGATCAGAAAGGAATTAAGTTCGATTCTTGCACGTTGCACGACTTCCGGAGAACCGGCAGCACTATATTGAACGAGAACGGTTATAACTCCGACTGGATCGAGGCGAGCTTATCGCATGTGGCCTCAGGTATTCGGGCGGTCTATAACGTTGCCGACTACGCCAAACAGCGCCGGAAAATGCTGCAGGATTGGGCCGACATGGTCGATTCCTACAAAGAAAAATATAAACTCCCGGAATAACAAAAAGCCCCGCCGATTTGGCGGGGCTAGTCAATTAGGCGGGCATTTTAAACCGCATCACATAGTCATAATCGTATCGGACGGAGCGCCCTAATCGAAATTGAGGCACCAGTTTTCCGGCCTTTTCCAGTCGCCACAATGTTGTCCGGCTAATGTTTAAAACCCTCATCACGTCCAGGCGGTCGAGCTTAGGCTTTCCAAAGTCTCTGCCTTGCTTCATTTTTCTTTCTCCTTCTCATAGGCTTCCGGTAATTCTCTGAAAGCAAGTACCTCGGAATCCGTGTACTTTTCCCAATAGCCGAAAGGATCTAGGCAGCCGATGGTCACAAAAGGCTTTGCGTCCGGCTGATCTTTAATTTTTACCGTTATAAGGTACAGGCCCGAGGCGGACGGTTTGGTCGCGGGATAGGGGTTCCAGGCGTCTTTGCGGTAGCCCCCGACAAATTCAATATCTGCCTTATCAACGTAGCAGTTCACAAACAGTTGATACGGATAAGAATGAAGAAGTAACCGTTTAGCGAAAAGAATCTCCTTATTTTTATTGCCCATATTGCAATCGCATATACGGTTAATCTCATCGGTGCTGAAGTATTTCTCCACGCTTTTCCGGGCGACCTGATTTTTGATTTTCCATCTCCCTGACATTTCCGTTTCAATCCGACACCAGGATTTGATCTCAGAGAGCGGGCAAGTGAAATAATCGCCGTCGTCAAAAAATCCGTCTAAAACCAGTCCGTACCTCAATGCCGAGGCATCCTTTGGGCTTTCTTCGAAACCTACCAGGAAACGGTTATGCTTGTCTTCACTTCCCCATAATTCTCTGGGGATCGGTCCCTTTTTCATTTGAACAATCATTTTGTCCTCCATAAAAACAAAAACGCACTGATTTCTCAATGCGCTTTTGTTTTGTGAGTTGTACGATAAGTTCGTACAACTCTCGGAACAACTTTTATCTCAGGCGCCGGAGGAATCCTTCCATTTTCAAAGCCCAGCAAAAAGAGGTTCGTTTCGGATGTCCATTAAAGCCTCCATAGCTTTCCTTTCTCGCTCAGCTTTCTCAGCAGCTCTCTTTTGACACCTGATCCTAAATTCTTCTGCTGAAAAATTCTTCTCGTTTGCACGGAATTGCTTGATGTCTTCGCATAACTTTTTGTCTTCTTCAGACAACTCTGTCGGGACCCCTAGGCTGAGTAAATACCGAACTCCTTCCCCTGGAGTCATGAGGTCGGTAAACTCTTCAATTCTTTTGTTTAGTTCAGCTTCATCAACCTGAGACTTCCCAGCAAAATAATCAGCCCGCTTCTCGAGTTCTTTTTTCTCAAATTCATCAGCAAACAGCGGAGCAGTCTTTTCAATTCGCGTGTGCATCCTCTTTTTTCTCATGGCCGCTCGTTTCTCTTCGTCCATCTTTCTTTTTGGTTTGAGATGTTCGAAGTAGATGCCTATGGCCCACGCGCTAAGGCCCCAGTTGGAGGCCATAATCCAAGGAAGTGTTAAGTCTTCCTCGAAGGGACTGCTGCATAAAATCTTCGGAAGGCCTTCAGGTCTCGGCTTATATGGATTCCTCCAGGTTATTGTGTACCTAAGATCAGACACCGATCGATCTTTCATGTTGTCACCCAATAAAAAGGCCCTCCAAAGAGGGCTCGCTATTTTTCAACCTTGAACGTCACTGGTTCCCATGCGTCGTATGGAAGATTTTTTTGATCTTCCTCGGAGTATTTGCCTTTATAAAAGTACCCGAAGTCGGTTCCCGGTATTGATAACGTCGCATAGTCATCTCTTTTGATATGGTGCAGAAGCAAGACTTTTCCGTTGTGACGCTTTATACAAGAATCTAAATTGCACATTCGACATAGAAACAGACTGTGATCCGGATAATCATCAAACGGGATTGGCCCCGAGTGAGTCAATGCGATTTCCATTTACTATCCCTTTTATATGGTTCGGGCAGTTTGAGGCCGTTTGGTCTCCATTTCATAGCCATATTCCATACCGGTAGGCCCTCTCAGGGCTGTAATCGACATAACAGAATTGGCCCGGATAAGTGAGGCTCCGAGCCACTGCGTTCACCAGTTCCGTTGTTTTCCCATCGGCTGAAAGACGCATGGCCTTTTTGATGATCTTTGTGTTTCCATCGTCCGTAGCAGCTATGACACCGGCGCAAATAGGATTGGCTGGTGCTGGTGTTGACATTCTTGATTGTGGACGACAATGCAGAATGAAATCACACCACCTGCAAAGTCCGTCTTTGACACACTGGTTGTGGTCTTTCAGATAAGCAGCTATCTTTAGGGCTGTCGGTTCGTCCGCCAAAATGTACATGCGATTTAAAAAATCCATGTAACTTGGCCATTTTTTGTCTGTCCGGAAATCATCCCAGCACGATTTAATTTCAATGCCGACAAGTTCCATTCCGTATCCGATTCCCAGCACATCAAGGCGGTGCTCGTAGCCGTTGCGGTAGGCGATTTCAGTATTCCAAACGCCGCCGGAGACAAGATTTTCATTGAAATTTAAATCTTTCTCTATCGCTTCTCGAAGTTCGTTACCCGGATGGATACGATATTCAAATGACCTGTGAATTGTGAATTGAGGGATTGCTTTGAATCCCCTCTCTCCGAGGTAATTTTGTGCAACTTCAGTTAAAAGCCGTTCTTTTCTACCTCTTTCGGCTTGAGAGATATTGAGGATTTTTTCTTCGCTGTTAGACATCTATTTTTTCCCATCTCATCAATTCGGGGTCAGGAAAAGGAGCGTCAAAATCAAACAACTCACAGCCGTGACCACCAAAAACAAAATCACTGTTTACGTACGTCAGGATTTCATAGAACTGCTCACCAGTCTCGGGATTGTTCAAAAGCACAATGATTTGATCTAAATCATCGAATTGATGGTTTCGGGGATCATCAGTGTTTTCAAGTTCGAGTTTCATTTATTTTCTTCCGGTTGATAGGGTTCAGGAAGCTCTCTAAATGCAATGACTGTGGAATTTTGTGGTTTCCATTCATTAGTGGCTTTATCAAAAAATGCTTTATCAACAACAGGGGTAGAACCTGACTCACGCGTCACGAGATAACATCCAGAAAACCCAGGTTCAAATTCTGAGGTAGGGTTCCAGTTATTTGGGTCGTAATCGGGAATTTCTTTAAAAAAACTTTTGTCTATCCGAATGGAAACGCAATCATCTTCAAATGAAAAAAATATGCAGTCGAATGAGTCCATCATGTCACATCTGCATATTCGATCAATTTCCTCATCCGAAACGAACTGATTAATCTTTCGCTTTAATTCCGGGTCTTTAATCTTCCACATCGTTTTCCTCCTACACACAGCCGCCACAGCAGCCGTGGGGTACATTTTCGTTAATCATTTTGAGGAGCTCGGTTTTGTACTCCAGTAGCTCTGGATGCTCTTTTAATAGAGGCCCGGAGAGATCGTCCCAGGGACCCTCTTCAACATGCTCATTCCAGCGATCATCAAACCAAACATCACCGCCAGAGATCATGTCTACATAGCCTGCATATTGTTTGCCGTCTGCCTTAAATGTCAGCTTCCCCACACACAGGTTTGGAAAGCAGCCGCTGTAATCGATGAATTCAAACTGCATATTGGCCTCAAAAGAGAAGCCCCGCTCTCGCAGGGCTTATGGTTACTTATTTATTGTCTCCGCCGGAGCGTCCTGAGATGTTCCAACGACCTCGGCATCTTCAATATCCTTGAAGTCTTCGACGGAGATAGCATTGATGTCGATCACGTCGTTCGGGTCGATCTTTTCCCCGGCTTCTCGTTTCGCGTCAACATTAGCCACCTGCAGAGCCTCAATTGAAACAGGCAAATATTTGAACAACCTGCGGATAACGGTCTTTTTGGCCATCTCTTCAAAGTAGTTGTTCCAGATGTTTTTGGACTTCGCTTTTGCTTTGACGGCCTCAACCTCAGCTCTGCTCATAACCTCGAACTGGTAGCCGCCACCGCGCAGGGTCGCAACTGCGTATACAAAGGTGATCGGCTGTTTGTCGCGCCCGGCCTCCGGAGACGGAATATGATGGATGTCTGGATGAAGTCCAAGCTGATAATTAAAATCGTCACCTTCACGAACGGCATAAGCATTCAAAGACAAAACTTGTCCGGAACGACGGGCAAGGTCAATCATTCCGCGGTAGCCCAAAATCAACTGACATTCTTTACCGTACGGTACGAGGTACGCTTGACCCAGGGCCGAGCCAGGTTCTAATCCCAATTGAGCAGATTGCATCACTGCGCCCATAAATGATGCCTCGGTGGTGTTGAGAAGGGCAGGTGTTTTTCTAAGCTCTGTTGCAGCAATGCGAGCCAAGCGATCAGCGTTCAAGTGTTTGGGAATCGCGAGGGCCAGCTGTTTTTTGAACTGGTCGGATAAAACATGCTGGATAATTGCCGGAGCTTTTGTCTTTGGTTTTGCGACTGGTGCAGAGGGTGCGCCGACTGCAGCGGCGAGTTGGTCAGATGTGGACATAATTTATTCCTATGAAAAAGCCCCTCGCACTGGAGGGGCTGGGGTTGATTAAGAGTTACGGGAAATAAGCCAGAGGCAAAAATAAAGCCCGCTTGTGCAGGCTTGGAGGGAATTTGGCTCGGTTGATTCGGCTCAACCGAGAAAGCCTTTTCTTGTTGCACCGTACTGTAGTGCTCGAAGCGAATATTACACAAAACCGCTCCTTTCATCAGTAGAAACCCTGCCCATTTTGTGAAGCCAGCAATCTAAAAGACTAAGCGCACACACGCATGACACGTGTTGAGCTTTCTTTCAGATAGTCGTAGTAATCATCTAAGTGGTCGTTACGGAAGGAATCCGAATCAAAGCGTTTTGAGGTTTGTGTTTTGTAGGTGAGGACTTTCTTGCCATCAAGCGTGAGAATTTCGTTGTCCTTCATGCTTATTGCAATCTTGGTTTTGAGTGCGTCCTGCTGTTTTTTGAGTTCCTTAATTTCACCAGCAATACGTGCATACTCACCATAATCAATAGCAAGCTCACCCTGAGCCTCCACAGCTTTTCCATTGCTTTTGCCATATAACTGAAGTACATCGTCAATGTTGATTGGGTCAGGCGGGATCTTCTTCAGAACGTTTTCGTTCCAGAAGCGGGAGCACTTTTCTTTGATGACTTGGAACACGTCCGGGCGGGCATCCACCCAGTACATCCGGAAGTCCGATCCTCCGATTAGGACGGACAAGTACATACCCTTGAGTTTCAAAATCCCGCAATACCACTGAATTTGAGTTTCGTAGTAGAGCGGGATCACGTGCTCGGTTCTGAGGTTGTTCTGCTGGATCTCAAGCTCCTGGCTCGGGCCCCAGAGATCGGCGGTAAAAGCGTTTGCCGTCTTAGCCTCAAATGCGACATCCGTGTTAATAATGCGCTCGACGCCCGTGATGTTGGCATACTTCTCAATTTCTTCAACCTTCAGTAGCGGCCGAACTTTTTTGGCAATCTCCGGATTGATAATTGCCCGGTCGATGTTTGCAATCGCCCAAGGAGTTTCCGGATCGGCGAACTGGTGAGAAACCTTTTGAACTCTCTTGCCGGTGCGCAGCTGAAATTCTTTTGCGACCGTATCTTCAAGCACTGTTCCCCAGTACGCAGGCTCAGACATTCCTTTATCTTCAGAAAGTCCGAGCTTGTCGTTCCAAACGTCCAGCGGAGTCTTCCAAGGATTCAGCCCGAGGACGGCTGCCACATCGGAGCCGCCGATACCTGTACGGCGCCCCTTTAACCAAGCGGCTCTTTGTTCGTTAGTCATTTTCTTCTCCAATAAATAAGGCAGAGAAGGGGCCTTGAGGCCCCCGCGGGAAACTCTCCTTTTTCTGTCTCTTCGGTTTTACTTTTGTTGCGTAATACTCTCGGCCCTTCTTGTTGATTTCTTCTTTGTGCTCAAGGTAGTAGAGGCGCTTCCTCTCTTTCTCAGTGAGTTTTAATGCCATCCGTTTTCCTCCAGATACTCATCAAACACGGGCTCAATCTCAGGATGTCGTTCATCCTCACCGTTCTCGGCCAGTTGGTTGATCCTCTCGTCGCAGCACTCTGGGATGTATTTTTCAAAGAACTTTTCAATCAGGCGTTCATATTCGGCTTGCCGTTTTTCTTCCTGCCAGCTCATTTGCCAGAGATCTCCTGGCCCGGGGCAAGTTCTCGGAGTTACATGCATAGCAGCCACCTCTGAAATGCATCGGCGCTCAGGACTACGGTCAACGTGCCGAAAAACAGGACGAAGGCGATCAGAGCGCAGAGGAAACATGCGAGATCGTCCTCTAACAGATCATCAAATTTTTTATTCATGGCAACCTCCAAAAGAAAACCCCGCCAGCTCAAGGAGGAAAACTGGCGGGGCAGAGGAGAGAAACTTTTAATTTTTAACGTCGGGGTAGATGTCTTTATCAATCGCTTCTATTGCCAGATCACCGATGGAATTCAACGCATACTCTTTGAAGAGCGTTTTAACTTCCTTCTGAGCTTCAGCGGTTGAAACTACATGAGCTAGGTCAAGTGTCACCTCTTTCTTTCCATAGAGCAGGGCGGACACCACAGCACGCTCTGCATACGCAAGAGCATCAGTGAGACAGGTTGCTGAACCCCTTTCCGTCAAGATGTCATCAACAACTTCGTCAAAAATTTGTTTTTGCTCGTCCGGTAACAAGATCATTTTTCTCTCCTGTAAAAAACAGAAGCGCCCTCCAGCGTGTGCTAGATGTACCCAAAGGAGAAGTTGCCGAAAAGCGCTTTTGTTTGTGAACTGCTTTTTGTCGGCCCCTACTCGTACCTGACGACTTTAACGTCACAATCCTTTCAGCATTCCTCGCCGTGCCGTCGCTTTCGCTAGACATCTCGGGCCAATTCACTGGCCGCCCGGTTGAGTTCATAGCCTTTCGGTTTACTCGGCCTTAGAACCCTTTTCCTTCCTGACAATCTTCAGAAGGACTGTTAAAGAACGATTGATTGATGAATGTATATTAGCCCGTGGCTAAACAAAAGTAAAGGCCATATAGCTAATATTTACATAGCTGGCGGCTAAGTATTTTCCATACCTGTATTTTTTAGGCAACAAAAAAAGCCGCTCTCGCGGCCATAAAAAAACCGCCCGGAGGCAGTTTGAAAAATAATCTTCCCTAGCTACAATCGATATTTAGAAGGCTCTTGGGTATTTGGTACTGTCTGATGATGAGGGTAAAAAATTACTTCTTTTCCTTGGTACTTTCTTTGAACAGAATACTGAATTCCATATTCAATTTTTCCGCAGTCTTCATACAAATCAGTAATTTCTGGAACATTGTCGTAAGAAACTAACCAATTTGAGGGAAGGTTCCTAATTATTTTTGAGAGTTCCAAATGATCTAAGTGAGAGAAAGAATTCAAATAAAGTGATTGTCCTTTGAGGTAGTAAGGAGGGTCAATGTAAAAGAAAAACTGTCCTTTTTTATGGCCAATTTCTTCAACTAGCTGCCTTGCATCTAATTGATAGACAGAGATATTCTCACGGAAGGAAGCCAGTGATAGCATCTGTTTTCTGATTCTTTCCTTGTTAAAACGACAATCTAGTTTCCAAATCCCTTCTTGTTTTTGTCCTCCGATCGGCCCTGCCCAAAGGATTCCGGATCGGTTAGTTCTATTAAGAAAAAGAGTTGAGAAGGCAAGTTCTAAAGTTCCTACTAGGTTTTCCTTATTTTTCTGAATGCCTCTTTGTTTTTTCCATTCTTCGATAGTTACGGGAGTTGTCTCAATTAAAGCAAGGAGTTCTTCGGTGTTATGAACTGCATGCATCCAAAACGAATAGATCGCAGGGTCTATATCGTTGATATGAATGTGTCGAACAAAGCCTTTTTGCAAAAGGTACAAAGCGACCGCTCCGCCACCAACAAAAGGTTCCACGTACTCACAGCCTTTTAGGTTATTGTCTAGGATGGTCTGGGCAACGTATTGAGCAAGTTTCCCTTTCCCTCCTGGGTACCTTAGCGGAGAAAAGTTTTCGTATGTCATTTATAGCTCCTTGCTGACCATAATAAAGGTTTTTGAATTTGTTGGCCAGCAATGTCTTCTCTTAAAGGTTAGCGCTTATTTCCATGCCTCAGGAAGAAATATATTATTATAATAATCAATTAGATATGACTTAAATTCATCAAATTCATCTCTGTTGCATTCTATCCAACTAGCTACGGTAGCATTTAACCATTTGGGATATTTTTTCTGCTTTTTAAACCACTCCTTTGCAAGATTTCGGTTTTTCATTATGTCATCGTAAGTAAAGTCTCGGAAGCAAACCTCCTTACCGTAAGATGGTGCTACACGTTGCCAAAATGGAGAGGAATCTGTGAGGTTATACAGAACCTTAGCTAGAACTTTCTCGGGAGAATTTTTACCAGGAAGTTTGATAATGTTTGTCTTTTCTTTTTCTAAGCCTGAAAGCCTGGCATCTCCATCCAAGAGAATCAGTATTTCCTTTGAAAGCATGAGCTCAAGGTTTTGTTTAACTATTGAAACGTAGGTGTCGCATCCCAAGGTTCCACGGACGTATTGAACGGGAAGCTTGATCCTTTTATTCAGCGCTGCAAAGAAATTTTTTGCTTCCTCATCCTCCGTGCAGATTTTAATTTTTTGACGTTCTGGAACTGAAGCGGTGAGGTTTAATACGTCTCCGATGAAAGAAAAGTTTTTTTCATTTTTAATGACGATTTGTTTGTCTTTTTTCTCCATTAAGACAATCTTTACATCATTTGCTTGTTTGTCCTTAAAGTTAGAAATTCTTCCGCAAACGTGCTTTAAAAGGGATAAAGAATGAGTAGTTAAAATCACTTGAAGGTTTAATTTAGAGGCCTGCTTAAGAAGAAAATCAAAGAGCTTTTCTTGCGCAACTGGATGCATTGTTGCGTCGACCTCATCGATTACCAAAAGACCGCCAGAATAGTCTTTCTTATAGTTCTCTTTTAATCTCTTGAAAGAAAGGATTGCTGCAATTATCTTCCCTAAGTTATCTTGCCCAGAAGAGTTTTGCTGCCAATCGTACTCTGTTGTATCTAGGGCCAGAGAATTTTTTTGCTTTCCAGCTACGTGAGAAATCATCGGGCTGTCGCTTTTCACTACAGACATGATCCTATTATGGTTGTCTATAAAAAAGGCTTCTTCTTCTTTTGAAAAGCTTAAATCGTCTTTTTGAGAATCTGTTTCAGCTAAAGGGACCAGGCGTTGGAGACTAAGGAATATAACCGGCCATTCTTTATAGCCGTCACCTCTTCCTCTCTTTCCTTTTTGCCAAAACCTCACGGTTTTAGTGTCCGAACGCCATATGCTCTCTATTTCGAATTTAGAGTTGTCATCAAAAAACAATGTCCACTCATGTTCTCCAGGCTTATCGAATTTATCCGAAAGCCTAAATTTTTCTCTAAAGCTCGAACGATAATCTCCTCCGGAAAGAGGTTTTTCTTGACTCATTGGGTTTGAGGACTTGAGAGTAAAAGTCTGGCTGAGCATACCCAGTAAAGTACTTTTCTGTGTTCCATTTCGTCCAACGATAAAGGTTACGAGTTTTCCTATTTCAGCAGTTTGTTCTTTGATACCTCTGAATTTATTTATTTCTATTCGGGTTATTTTCATGACTTTTCTTTCCTCAAATAAAGTTTCTATACTGGAGCGGACTTTCTCTTTGCTCATTAAAAGCTCTTAGTCATACCGTTTCAGATTCAGCGAATTAACCATACGTCCGAAAACGATCACTCTGCTTTCAACTTCAGAGAGACTAATTTCAAACGGGTCATACAGGCGATTGTCAGAAATAAAACGGAGACTGCCTGGTACTCGTTGCACCCGTTTCAAATAAAGATCGTTATCAATCAGCACGCAGAAAACGCCGTCACGCTTAGTGATCTCAGTGTCAAGCCTATCAATCACAACCAGGTCACCGTTCTTTAATGTGGGCTCCATTGAATCCCCAGCGGCCGTGATGATTTCATATCCATTCTCACGAATCTGACTGATGTTTTCTTTGAACCAAACACGTGAGACGCCCATGAGATCTACATAGGCCTCATCCTCATAATTTTGTACTCCTGAAGCACCGCAGCAAGCAGAAACATTCAGGCGCCGCAAATAGATCAAATCATCCTCTTCTGGGAAGGCTTCACCCGAATGGTCGGCATCCATCCAGCCGTAACCTAATGACAACTTAGTTTCAATTTCACGTGCCATTGTGTCACCCATAATTCGTGGGCGCCCTGTACCAGAATGAACGGATCCTTTCCGAATCTGGGAGAGGGTTGCATCCTTTCTATTACGTCCCAGTTGGGCATTCAAATTGGCGATTGACCCATAACGCTCAATGAGGATATTCAGGTTTTCTCGTCTTATTTCAGTCGAAGTTTTCATAAATCTCTCCTTGAGAATAAATATAAGCCAATGGCTAAGTTGTCATTAGCTATATTGCCTGTATATAATATTAGCCATTAGCTATGCAAATAGAGAATCAAATATGAAACTTCAGAAGTGGCTAAAGAGCCAGCCGAGAGGAACGCTATCAAGGCTTGCTCGTTTTGTAGGCGTAAAAATCCCCAGCGCTCATAAATGGGTTACGGAAAAGTCTTGCCCGAAACTCGCGCACTGCGAACGTATTTCCTTGTTCACGCAAGGGAAAGTTACTTATAAAGATTTCATGTAACTGGGTGCCTTATGTCTTTCGTTCTGTCATTTAAGGCAGGGAAGCTGACTGTTGGTAGCGCAGCAGAAAAGGCCGTTCTTAGATGTTTGTGTGATTTCGCAAACGATGACGGCTCTAACTGTCGTCCTGCCACCAGCACGATCTCTGCTGAAACAGAACTCAACAAGAAAACTGTTTTCAAGGCCGTGGCAAGTTTGGCTGAGGCTGGCTGGATTGAAGTGTCTTCTCTTAACGGACGACAGAATTTCTATCAGATCAACGCCGCCAAAATTGAATCTGCTTTTCTTGAAAGACAGGCGGCCAAACAGAAAACCAATACCAAAATTGGTACCGGTGCTAATTTTGGTACCGGTACCAAAAACGGTAGTGGAACCGATACCAAAAACGGTACCAAAACCAGTACCAAATTTGGTACCAGTACCAAAAACGGACCGATACCAGTACCAAAAACGGTACACAACTCAGTCAATACTCAGTCAATTATTAATACTTCTAAAGAAGTATTTGTCAGTAGAGCCGATCCCGGCTCTCCAGACTCACAGAAAAATGCTGTGAATGAAAGTGAGAAATTCAATCTCACCGAACCAAAAGAAGAACTCACTCCGAAACAACGATCGGCACAGATAGGTTCTCATTGTCCGCACGAAAAAATCATCGCCTTGTATCACGAATGTCTGCCAATGCTGCCGACAGTCCGGATCTGGTCAGAGGATAGAAGAAAAATGTTAGCGGCTCGCTGGCGGACACTTGTTAATGACAAGGGCTATCAGTCCGAAGAGGAAGGCCTTGGATGGTTTAAGAGGCTGTTCGGGTACATAAGGCGCTCGCGTTTCCTCACAGGTGAAACACCTCAGAAGGAAGGACACACCTGGAGGCCTGATCTGGAATGGATCATCAAACCGAAAAATCTAACAAAAATTATCGAGGGGAAATACCATGTCCAATAACTACAGCATGAGAGATGTGGACTTTGACAGCAGTCCGGAAGGGAAGAAAACTCCAAAAAAGCTATCACCGAAGGTTTTTGAACAACCCTGCAGAGCAAACGGCTGCCCTTGCACGGTTTTTTGCGGCCAGCTGACCCAAGGCATCACTGTTTGTGAATTCCACGAAGGCGTTCAAGGCAAATATTTTCCAACGGTGACGGCAGGTCTTCATCGCTTCAAGGTTCTTATTGACCTCGCAGAACGGCTCCTTAGGGACTGGCGGCTGATCGACGATTACAACTCGACCTACAACCACCCGCATGTCATCCAAAACCTAACCGAGTATTTCAACGCAATAGGCATTCCGGAACTGGCTCCGAAGACAAACATCCCATGTATTCCTATCGAAGGAAAGCAGCAGTTCCGTGATGAATCGGCCTATGACCTCGGAAACCGGATCAAACGTTGGGTGCGTATCCAAGTAGTCAAGCCCTACATGATCGAAAACTCGGAAGAAAGCCTGAAAGAGAAAACGGTTGAGCAACTGTCTCCGCTCTCGGCTTACGTGAAACAACTCAAACGCAACGCCATCCGGAAGCAACAGGATGACGAGGCTTACTTTTAGGAGGCGGTCATGTCCGGGTGCTGTCTGTACTGCAAATTTGCAGAGTCTTATTGGGTCGATAAGGAAGGGAATAAGCGTCGACCGCCAAAGGCCTCTTTCGGAGACATGAACGTCTACTGCCACCATCCGGATAAAGGTGCTGGCCTCGAGTGCTACCCGATTTCATTTGCTCGGTGCTCGGTTTTTGATCTTGATACGGATGAGCGAATCGAACGCCGGAGGCAATTCTTTTCACAATTCGAGCGATACAGGGTTCATGCAGAACTAATCGCTCAGAGACGATAAAACAACCAGGAGAAAAACATGGAACTATCAACGATCGAAAGTTCGGCCATCATTTTGGTGCTGATCAATCTTGCGGTTTTGTTTGTGGCAGTAATGGCCTTTTATCAAAACTGTGGCCTCAAGATCCAAATCAAATACCTTTGGCTGGCCATTGACGCATTGGAAGAGGAAAACAGAAAACGCAAACATCAGGAGGGATTATGAGCAAATCACAAAGAACAAAAGGGGCTGTCGGAGAACGCGAAATCTGCGACCTGATTTTACGAGACCTCGGAATTGAGGTTCATAGGAATCTACAGCAGACACGGGATGGAGGTGCAGACATCAAACTCAAGCCCTTCTCTATCGAAGTCAAAAGACGTGCGGCTATTAGCAACATCTACGACTGGATTGATCAGGCTGAAAGAGGATGCGAGTTCCCAGAGCGTCCGATTGTTGTCTGTAGAGCTGACAGAAAAAAATGGCTAGCGATCATGACGATTGATGAGTTGTTCCGCCTCATTCGCGAAGAAGTAGCAGCCGCGGGAGGTAAGTGATGCGAATTGACAGAATCAAGGGAATGGAAGTCGTACGTTGGACTGCGGAGGAATATCAACACATCCACGGGGAATCCATGTCTGAGTGGTTCAATTGGGTTAGTGACTATGTTGACCCGGATGAAGTCAGGAAGGAAAACTTAAAAGCGTGGGGCCTTCTGAAGTTGAACGATCACCTGATCTATGAGGAAAGGGCTAAAAGATGGCTATAGAAACAAGCCTAATGATCATTTCGATAACTCAGCTATTCCTTGCTATCGCGATTGTCTTTGTTAGCTTGACCCAGCGAGACATCCGGATGTTTATTCGGAGACTGTCCGCGGGGGTCCAGGATCTAATTAACACCCGCGGAGCGCAAGAATGAAGCTATTTCTTACCGACTTTGTCTTTAAGTTTCCGGGCAAGAATAGCCGGAGATATCCAAATTCCGACGAGAGCGTTAATCAACTGAGAAAGGTTATGGGCAATTTCAGGAGTGTCCTCATTTCCCAGGTTGATTTCGCCCGGGTGCGAGAATTCATTGCCGACGATGCGGCAAGCATGGAGCAGGTCGAGAATATCTGTGGATGCGCCAAGCATGTTTATCTTTTCAATCAGCGGGCGTTTTGTGCTAAAGCCGGTTTTACCTTCTCCGGCAAAATTCACCATAAGCTCCAGGCATATACGAAGGAGGGCGCAAGCAGCGCGAGGAGAAAGAGTGATGATGCTCTGAGCTTCATTAAAGAATTCTTTGGCTTTTTCAGGCATGTCCTCAGCGGCTTCCATACCCCTGGGAATCGGATAGACCATTTCTTCGCACTCCCAAAAAATCAATCCGTCGCAGGCCTGGCATTGGCTTATAACGGCCTCCTTATGAGGAAACACCTCAGCGACATCGGAAATGCTTATGGGAGAATCCGGCCGCATTACGTCGAGGCGGCTCATCGCATTGCTTTGCGTAATCGGCGGCTTAACTTTGGAAATAATTGACAAAGGAACAAATGCAGTAACAACCCCGCAGTGCGGGCATTTATAGGAGTTTGACATGACTAATTTCCCTTTTGAGTTGAGCAAGCAGGTAAAACATATCGATATTGTAAAAACCCGCACGGCTTGCATAAACAACGCTTTTACGGCAATCGAGACAGCAAAGCTTACCCTTAGCCGCCTGGAGGAAATGGCCGCCCAAAGAGCGGACGGAAAACTCCTTGATATTCACACCGTAGGCACCACGACGCATGCCCTGCGCGAAAGCGTGGACCGCATTCTTGTGGGCCTGATCGAGTCCCAAACAATTCCCGGAGATAATGCTTGATCGATACTCACTTCTATGAACGCTTGGCAAACTGGCGGCGGGTCTATGGCGATAAGCCAGTCAGATGGCGCTCTCCTACAGACGTCGCTTGTCGATACGCCAAGTGTTATTTCGAGCGTGCACCGGAAACCGAGGAGGAAAAGTTCTGGAGGGAAGTTACCGAGCTCAAAGGGCGAGATCCTCTTTTACCGGCGCCGGACTACTCGGACGCCGAGCTTCTGCAGCGCGCCTGGATGAGCTTGCCGGAGAAAATAGATTCATTGCCGGTAAAGCGGGCGGTTAAGGTTTTTGTGTTTGGCACGAATCGCGAGTATGAGCACTATTGCAGAAAGCAAAAGGTCAGGCCAAGCGGGGAGCCGGAATGGCGGCGGACTTTCCTCCAGGCGTTTGCGACAGTGCTCGAGCGCTCCCAGAATGGTGAAAAAGAGGGTTAGTACCCATATTAATTTATGATTTAAAATGATAAAGTCAGAATAACAATTGAAACTGTCCTTCCAGGATGCGCAGAATCGCTCTCTAGCGGTCTTTCGCGTGCCCGGAAGAAACGTAGTACGCTGGAGCTCGGTGGTCTTTGGATCTCGAGCTCTTTTGCTTTTCATAGACTTAGGAGGCTACGTGGCCGCGTCTATTCCAGTTTATTCCTTACCACAATTAACTCCAGTGGCCCAGCTTTTTGATCTAAAGGGGCAGCGGACGCGATGGCAGATTTTGGCGGATATACACCAGGCCGCTTTTGCGTTTGAAATACTCCCAGGCGTATTTGCCCAATTCGGATCTACCGGAGCGCGTCGTTTCTTTAGAAATTCATATTTTGAAATATTCGAGTTAGTGCGGATAACTCATGAGCGTGAGAAAGTCCAAGATCAATTAGTTTCGTTAGCAGGTGTTTTAACCCTTCAGCCGGAAGCTGTTTGACTGCTTCTTTAATGGATTCTTTTTCCGGTTCGGGTAACTTCGCCTGCTGAATGGCGATTGATAACAACTCTTTAAGCGTGTCCTCGTGTAGCTTTACAGTTTGCACAGAAAGGATGGCGCTTAATCCGCCATCGTCGCGGATAAAGTCGACGCCCTTAGCAGTAATTTTGGGCAACGAGACGCTAATCATCGCGGGAGCTCCGTTTATATCCGTCGTAACTTTTACGCCGGAGGAAAGAAGTCCGTGCTCGATTAGGTATTGAGCGTTGGTTATGTATCTTTCGCTTTTTAGATCCCGGATAAACCATTCTTGAGTTTCCGGGGGCATCTCTGGGTAATCTTCAGCGAGGCGCCGAAGCATTTCTCTTTGGTATTCGCGATCTAATTTCATAAGAATTCTCCTTTGGATTGTTACTTAGCAAGAATGATTCTAAGGAAATAGCGGGCTGATCGTCCCGCCTAACAACCGATCTTTCTCTTTGAGTAAGTACATGGGGTTTGAGCCGCTCGGTCATTCGTGATCGGGCGGTTTCTTTTTATGGGTCTGCGCTATGAATATCAAAATCCTCGGCCGCGTCCCCGTCCGATTTAAGGACGGAGTTAAATGGATCACGGTGAAACCTAACGGCCCGGAAAACAAAGGTACGCCGGTCAAACTGGATGATCGCACCGGAGAGGTTCTCGCAGGCATGGGCGGAAAGTTCAACGGACGCCATATCTCTGCAGCACCCAGAGGCGGCAGACAGGAGCAGCTGGGAGCTCAGGCCGTGATTGAATGGTCTAAAGCGCCCAAGGCTCCCCAGAAGCCTCAGTACACTGGCTCTGACAAATATACGAAAACGGCTAATCTGGTTAAGTCGACGCAGAAGGAATTTACTCCGGACAGCGTAGGTAAGGCGATCAAAGACCTTAATTATCCCTACACGATCGACCTGGATAACAAGGACCAAATTCTCAAAGAGCTTGATAAAGAATATGACCGCTTGAGATCCATGGGCTATCCGTATGGCCCGGACGAAGCGGAGAAGGTATATGAGCGCGCGATGAGTTTTCAGGCCGCTCGAAAACGTGTCGATGATATTTTTGAAAGGGACTACGGAGACCTTACGAAAGGCGAGGACGGCCTGGAGCCGGACGAAGTTGAGGATCTTAAAAATCTTTACGCCGAGAGGCTTCGTCTTTCTGCCCTGGAGCGTGTCGCCGAAGCCTCTGTCTGGTATACGGACAGGGCGGATTTTAGAAGCACGGATTTTTATATGGCCCTGGATAAAGCCTCCTCGAAGCTCGGCGATAAGGTTGACGCTTTGGCGGCTCTGCCGTCCAGAAGGCCCGCGAATCGGCAAAAACGTCAACTGCAGCAGAAAAAGAAATTTGAGGCAGAAAGATTAAAGCGTGAGCAAAAGCGGGCTATGAACGCTTTTCAGGCGCAATTTTCAAAAGAGCTCGCGAAAAACGTTAAGCCGCAAATCCAAAAGCTAAATTCTGACCTGGCATCTGCGTCTACATCCGCGGACGTTGTGGCGGCATTGGATTCCAGCGGCCTAATGAATGCGCCGACCCAGGGGCTTAATCTTATGGGACCCGATACCGCGCGCTCTATAGGGCAGGCTTATTCTGACATCTGCTCAAAGTTTCCTTTTCTTGCGGGTAATATCGGAAGGGCTAATTGTTCTAGGCTCGGAAGCTCCACGTATGGTCAGTGCTTGATGAGTACGGGTGCGATCGATTTCAATACTAAATATTACGGGAGAGGAAATGAGGCGTCCTTCGCCGCTTCGTTTAGTAACTGTATTTCTACGCAATTCCATCCTCAGGGCGTTATGTCCAAAGGCGCAGCTTATGCAGTAGCTTCGCATGAGCTGGGGCATGCGATTGAAGGGCGCCTAGAAAAGTTAATGAAAGCCGCAGGCGTTGATACGACGGAAAAGAGAAAGAAAAGATATTTTATTTCGGGGCGCGTTAAGGATAAGGTGCTCTCTAATCTTTCCCTCGTGGATGATCGCTCAGTTATCAAGGCCGAGCTGTCCGAATATGCGGCTATGGATTCTGCGGAGTTTTTTGCCGAAGCTGTTTCTGAGTATCTTTGCAGCCGCTCGCCTAGACCAGTGGCCGCAGAGGTTGGTAAAATACTAGAACGGTTCCTGAAAAATGATTTTTCAGACCTTGGTATTTGAGAGGAATAAATGGCCGAGAAACTTACACCTGAGACCGAAGAGTGCTATGAAAGGGTCCCTGCCTCCTTCCCCGAAGATTGGTTCGATAATGACGGACCCTGCGATGAGGGCCTTAAGCTCAAGAAGGAAGCCCCGGCTCGTGCGCACAAAGAATTGAAAGAATATCTGGACTACTGCGACGAGATGCGGAAGAAAGGCATCATCGTAAACTAATAGCTAACAACACACCATAACCGCCCGCGTGGCGGTTTTTTATTGCCTAAAGCGTAACCGTTTAGGAGGATCAGCATGGACAATTGCGAAGCTCCGAAGCGAAAACGGGGCAACCAAACTAAGTACACACCGAGTCGCGCTAAGGAGATTCTCCAGCGCCTGGCATGCGGCCACACCCTTACATCTATATGCCGAGACATGGGAATATCCCCCGCGTCCGTTTATAGATGGACCGTCGCGAACGAGGACTTTGCGAGAGACTTCGCGCGCGCGAGAGATTTCGGCGATCAGGTCCTGGAGGATGAGGCCGTCGATATCTCCGACACGATGGAAGAAGCATCTGAGACGATTGATTCGTTCAGCGAGAAACACGGAGCGTCGAGCACAGTCAAGAAAGGCGACGCCGTGGCACATCGTCGGCTCCGGGCAGAAGTCCGGCTGAAAGTTGTCGCAAGACGAAAGGGCGCAAAGATCCAACTGGATACGAACGGCGCCGGAGGCGAGGGCCTGGCGAGCGTCTACGAGAAAATCAGAGAAGTCGCTAAAGGTAAAAAATGAACGATCCTTTTTCCGAACTGTGGAGCCCCCACAGATTTAAAGTTTTCTATGGCGGCCGCGGTTCGGGAAAATCGTGGGCAATCGCTGAGGCCCTGATCGTCATGTCGAATCTTTCCCGGCTGCGCGTACTTTGCTCCCGTGAGTTTCAAAATTCGATTGCCGATTCGTCCTATCAGCTGCTTAAAGACACGGCAGAGCGCCTAGGACTGAGCCATCGCTTCGAGTTCCTAGAGACCGAGATCCGACACATAAACGGCTCTCGGTTCTTTTTTAAGGGCCTGCAGCAGAGACAAGCGCAGTCGATAAAGTCGATTGAAGGTGTCGATATTTGTTGGTGTTTTGTTGCTGGGACTATGGTTGATGGGAGGCCGATAGAAGTTATAAAGCCGGGAGATTATGTCCGCTCTTTTAACCACGACACTCAATGCCTAGAGTATCGCAGGGTCGTCAAGGTAATGAAAAATCCAGCACCCAAGAAACTTTATGCATTATCACTTGTTGGTTCGCCAAACCATATAATATCAACTAAAGAGCATCCTTTCTTTGTAAAAGGAAAGGGCTATATACCTGTTTCTGAAATCGTTCCTGGAGATATCGTTTATGCCTGCAAAACTGGATATTCCCGATTTTGTTCCGTGCCTTGGAGGATGCGGCGAAATGATCGCAATGAATACGCACGGAAGGCGGCAGAAGTACGTAAAACAAGGCGGGATATATTGCCGGGATTGTGTTCGCAAACTTCTTTCGGAGCGAATGAAGAAGAACAACCCCATGTACGATCCGGAAATACGGGAAAAAACGATTCAATCACTGAAAAAAAGCGGAACTCATCCTCGCGTATTGGGAGGAAACGGTCGCGGATTAACAAAGGGACAAAAACTTCTTCTCTCTTGGCTCGGGCGCGGCTGGTGGCCCGAGCTGGTAATTCCTACGGAAATAAGCGCGCCCGACGTGCCAACGAATTACAAGGTGGACATTGCGAATATCTGGTATGGCATTGCGATCGAGGTAGACGGGGGAAGTCACAAAGGAGCAGCCGCACGGGCGGAGGACGCTCGCAAAGATGCTTTCTTGAAGAGCAAAGGGTGGAGCGTATTGAGATTCAGGAACAAGGAAGTATTAACGGAAACAGAGAGAGTGAAAGCGGAAATTTTGTCTTTAATCTCGAGGTCGAAGGAAACCATAATTACTTTGCCGGGGATGTTTTAGTTCATAACTGCGAGGAAGCTCAAAGCATTTCCCAAGTTTCCTGGGAGACACTGATACCGACCATCCGAAAAGCGGGCTCCGAAATATGGGTCTCGTTTAACCCGCTCCTGGCCGACGACCCAACAACCAAATTATTCCTGACCGATGCGCCGCCTCCCGGTGCCTATGTCCGGAAAGTTAATTTTGACGAGAACCCGCATTTTCCGGAAGCGCTCCGGCGCCAGATGGAATGGGACCGCAAAAATGACTACGAGAACTATTTGCATGTGTGGGAAGGATTTCCCCGGACAATTAGCGACGCGCAGATTTTCCGCGGGCGGTTCACGGTCGAGAGTTTTCCGGACGATCTTTGGCAGAAAGCAGATCGTTTATTTTTTGGCGCTGACTTTGGCTTTGCGAACGACCCGAGCACGCTGGTGCGATCGTTCATGTACGACAATCGGCTGTATGTCGAATACGAGGCCTTCGGCCACGGCGTGGAGTTAGACGAGCTCCCGGCGCTGTACGATTCGGTCCCGCTCTCCAGGAGCTGGCCGATCAAGGCCGACTGCTCACGACCTGAGACCATCAGCTATTTGGCTAAGCGCAAAGGATTCAATATCTCGGCCGCAGAGAAGTGGCAGGGCTCGATTGAGGACGGCATCGCCTATTTGAAATCTTTCGACAAAATCGTCATCCATCCGCGCTGTAAGCATACGACAGAAGAATTCAAGCTCTACAGCTACAAGGTGGACCCGAAAACGAACGAGGTCCTCCCGATCATTGTCGACAAATACAACCACGGCATCGATGCCATCCGATACAGCCTCGACGGCTATATCACACAGGCGGGGCTCGATGAGTTCATTCGCCTGGGCAGAGGTTAAGCATGAAGGTAAATAAGAAACTTTCCCGGACAAAGCGCGGCGGCAGCAAGCAGTTTGCCGACGGGTTTCAGAACCCGCTCCTGCGCATGGGCTTAAATACGAGCACGACGCTCAACGGCAATCGCTACATCCCTGAGTTCAAGTCTTTCCAGCGCAACGAGTTGGAATGGGCTTATCAGGGCTCATGGATGTGCGGGCTCGCGGTTGACGTGGTGGCCGATGATATGACGCGCGAGGGCGTTGAGCTCCAGTGTGACGATCCGGAGGTCGCTTCTGCGATCGATATTGCACTCGACGAATTCCGAGTTTGGGATAGCCTGTGCGACGCTTTGAAGTGGGCGCGTCTCTACGGAGGTTCGCTGGCCGTTCTTCTCATTGACGGTGATGACATGGGCACACCGCTCGGACCGGTTAAACAAGGCGCCTTCAAAGGGCTGCTCGTTCTCGACTGCTGGCAGGTCAACCCGTCGACAGAGGTCGTCCAGGAGCTCGGGCCTAACTTTGGCAAGCCGCTTTATTACCAGGTTTTCGCGGAGCAGAGTGCTATCGATATTCCCGGAGGAAAAATCCATTATTCGCGCTGTATCCGGTTTGAAGGGCGCCGGTTGCCGTACTACCTGCGACAGGCTTATCGCGGTTGGGGCGCGAGCGTACTGGAGCCGCTATTCAACCGAATCGAGATGTTTGATATGGCGACCGAAGGCGCGGCTCAGCTCGTCAATAAGTGTTACCTGCGCTATTACAAGGTCAAGGGCCTGCGCTCCATTCTGACAAACGACGTCGCCAAAAAAGGCTTCATGACACAGATGGAGCATACCCGGTTATTCCAGTCAATCGAGGGCATGACGCTCGGGGACATCGAGGATGACTTTCAGACGATGACCTACACGTTCACGGGCCTCCCCGAGGTGCTCCTTCAATTTGCTCAGCAGATCTCCGGCGCCACAGGCATTCCGCTGGTGCGCTTGTTCGGTCAGTCTCCGGTCGGCTTCAATTCCACCGGCGAGAGCGACATTCGGCTCTATTACGACAATACGAAACAGCAGCAGGAAAAGATGCTGCGCCCGGGCTTAAAGAAAATCCTAAACGTTATCTATATGAGCGTGACCGGACATGCTCCGGACAAAGATTTCAATTTCGATTTCCGCCCGCTTTGGCAGATGACCAACGAGCAGAAAGGCGCGTATGCAACGGCCATGGTCGGTGCGATTGTGCAGGCGTTACAGAGCGAATCTATTCCGCTGCCGAACGCAATGAAGGAGCTCAAAAAGCTCAGCCCGACCATCGGCCTTTTCTCCTCCATTACCGAGGAGGACATCGACGAGGCCGAGAAACAGGAAAACGAGCTCATGCCGCCAGAGGCAGGAGGATTAAATGCAGCAGCAGAACAAGTTCCGGGAGCAGGCCAAAACGGCGGCTTTGGACCGCTGGTATCGCAAGCGGCTCAAGGCAGTGGCCAAACAGATCGCGCAGATCGCCCTGGAGTGGGAGGGAACCGATCCGAGCCAGCTCCAGCTCAGTCTGTTTGATTATTCAGTGCGGCTCGACGAATGGGCTCGCTCCGTGGCAGACATCATGCTGCGCCGCGCGGCCTCGGCAGATTACGACACCTGGCTCAGGATTGGCCAAAAGATCAGCCGGGAAACTCGCCGCAAGTTGAAGGACGCAGCCGCCGGGCCGATTTTCAATCGCCTGCGCGAGGAGCAGGTCGCACTGATCCGCTCTTTGCCCATGGAGGCCGCCAAGAAAGTTCAGGAATGGGCCGCTAGCGGGCTATCGGACGGCCAGCGCTATGCCGATATCGCCCAGCGTATCAAAAACGAGCTGGGCGGCGTTACGGAATCCCGAGCGATTTGCATTGCCCGGACAGAGACCGCCAGGGCTCGGAGCAATTTCACGCAGGCCAGGGCCCAGGCCGTTGGCTCTACGCATTACGTGTGGCACACGGTTGGCGATAACGCAGTGCGCCCAAGGCATCGTGAGCTGGATAAGACCGTTCATGCCTGGAGCGATCCTCCGATCTGTGACGTCGGCGCAGGCGGTACGCCTATTCGCAGCCATCCCGGATGCGTCTTCAACTGCCGGTGCTGGCCCTCGCCACTCTTTTTTGAGAAGGACAAATGAGAAGGAAATTTCGAGACGGTCGCTTCTTGACCACGGAAAAAATCAGCCCTCTGAAGGAAAAAACTCCGGAGGGCTATTTGTTATGTCGAGACGTTCCGATTAGCCGCGTCGGATCGTTTGAATATTCAGCGGCTGAGGTAGGCCTGCCAAATATCGGCCGTGCGGTTCAGGTGTGGCGGCCGGAAGAACAAATTTTTAATCCCGAAACGATTGCCTCGTTTGAGGCCAAGCCGGTAGTCATCGGTCACGCGAGATTCGCAGATCCGGACAACTGGCGGGAGATTGCAGTCGGTACGACCCAGAACGTTCGGCGAGGAGAAGGCGATAAATCGGATTTTCTTCTCGCCGATTTGCTTTTGACGGATCGAAAAGCGATCGAGGCAGTCGAGAGCGGGGATTTGAAGGAAGTCTCATGCGGGTATGACGCGGATACGCAGGAAACGCCCCAGGGGATTGAGCAAATTGGCATCGTGGGCAACCACGTTGCTCTAGTGGTATCAGCCCGATGCTCGGGCTGCAAAATTGGAGACGGAAGCATGACAACTAGCTTAAAGACCCGCCTGCGGAAATTGTTCCGCGACGGAAACGAGGATGCATTTAACGAGGAAGTGGACAAGCTCCAGGTGCAGGACGCAGATCCTGAACCGGCGCCAGCTCCTACCCCGACACCGGCACCCACACCAACACTTGAGGAGCGCCTGGCCAAACTCGAGGCCATGGTGGCAGCACTGGCTAAGGGCCAGGCTCAGAAACCTGTAGGCGACGCAGATACGCCCCCGGCGCCGGACGCCGGTGCTGACCAGAATGATGACAATGAGCTGATCGACGATCCGGATGCTCAGGCCATCATCGGCGACGCCGAGGCACTTTGCCCGGGAATGAAAAAGCCTGTGGGCGACGCCAAGGGCGGCAAATTCACACGCAATCAGATCGAGCGCGTTATGCGCACGGCGCTGAAAGGCGCCGGCGTCAAACAGTTCGGAGATTCCTCTGAGCTCGACGGCAAGGCGCTGGATATCGCCTTCAAGGCCGCGGTCGCTATGTCCAAGTCCGGAAAGAATCCGAAGGCCAGCGGTACACGCTACGGCGACAGCGCTGAGGATTCCGTCAATTCGATCGCATACGTCCAGAAAAAACTTAATGATTTTTGGGGAGCTAAATAATGTCTCAGTTCATTGGCACATCTATGCCCAGAGGTTCTGCCGGCGATATCACTCGCGGCATGTTTGACTACACCACCGAGGTCAAACAGAACGACACAACTACTCCGGTCGCCGACGACGGCGTTCTGGTTTCTCTGACCACAACCGGCAAAGCAACTCCGGCCTCTGATGCCTCCAAGGTCTACGGCATCGCAGTTCGCGATTATCGCCAGGTTGGGCCGGATGGAAAGGTTTGGCCGAAAGACGCCTTCGTTTGCATCCTGCGCCGAGGTTACGTTGCTGTGCGTGCCGCAGGTACACCGGCGCCGGGCGGAGCTGTCTATCTAGACGCCGCAAACAAGGGCGTTACGGCCACTAAGGCCGAGGGCGCAACTGCAATTCCTAACTGCGTGTTTATGGGCGCCAAGGATGACGCGGGCCTGGCCGAAATCGCATTCAATATCTAATAGGAGCAAAAAATGCCAAGACGTTTTACTGACGCTGAAACAATTTCCGCTACCGGCGCATTCCTGGTCGGTGAGCTTGAGCGCCTGGATGCTCGTGTTTATGAACCGATCGCGGATTTCACATATGGCAGGGATATCGACCTGCGCGACGATGTCACGATCGCCGATGAGGTTTCTTCTTTCATTCAGTCTGAATACATGGGCGGATTCGGCGGCACAGGTGCGGGTAAAAAGTCCTTCATTAAGGGCCCGGATTCCACGCCTGCCCGTGTTTCTGTTTCTCTGAAGAAGGTTGCCACACCGCTGACACTCTGGGGCATGGAGGTCGCTTACACGATTTTCGAGCTCCAGAAGGCTATGCAGGCAGGTCGCCCGATCGATGCGCAGAAACACTCTGCTATGCGCATGAAGCATCAGCTCGATATCGACACTCAGGTCTATGTCGGGGATGACGAAGTGGGCGTCAAAGGCCTGCTCAATTCCGATCAGGTAACGCATGAAAATGTCGGCACCTGGACCGATTCCACCGATGTGAAGACCGTTATCGGCTACTTCAATAACATCCTGGAAAAGGCCTGGAAGGCAACGCAGTACAACCGCATTCCGAAGAACCTTTTGGTTCCCCCGGCAATTTTCGGCAAACTGGTGAGCACACAGCTGACTAATACCGAAATGAACCTGTTGCGCTACGTTGAGGCTAATAACCTCTCCGTTGCTAACGGCGGTACGCTGACCATTCGCCCTGTGCGTTGGCTGGCCGACACGACCTTGTTCTCTACGCCGCGAATTGTGGCCTACACAAAGGCAGTGGACGTGGTCCGCTTCCCGCTGGTTCCGATTGCCTCTCTACCGGTTCAGTACCGCAATTTCGAGCAGGCAGTTCCGTACTTTGCAGCTCTCGGCGGCGTCGAGTTCGTGCGTCCGGAAATGGTTTACTACGCCGACCTGGCAGCAGTATCCGCAGGTTAAGGAGGTTTTATGAAACGAATTACAGTTCGTTGCCCGCTGGTTCTGAATATGGGCTCTCAGCAGTTCGAATTTAAGCCCGCGCAGTCCTACGAGGTTGAGGACGCAGTCGCGGCTCATCCGTATCTGCAAGCACACCTCGCTACGTATATCGACATCACGCCGCCGGCGAAAGAAAAGCTGATTGAGGCTGAGGAACCGGCCGAGGAAAAGGCTGAGCCGGTAGTGAAGGAAAAACCGGCGCCAAAGAAAAATGCGAAAAAGACCACATCTGTGAAGGAGGCTGAAAATGTTGAACCAGCCTCTGACGCTTGAGGAATTTCGCAAGTTATTTCCGGAGATCGATTCAGACAGTTATCCGGACGTGGCGGTTAAAGCGCGTTTAGCTTTAGCCGCTAAATTTTTTTCGGAAGAAACCTGGCCTGATCCCGTGATCCGGGCACACGTCATGGGTCTGTATACGGCCCACTATCTAACATTCGCAAAATCAGCCGCTGGAGGTGGAAACGGCGGCGATAACTCCGGTCTCGGGCAGGTTTCGTCCATGTCTGTCGACGGCGCATCCGTGAGTTACGACACCTCATCCTCCTCGGAGGAGGGCGCCGGCTCATGGAATCTCACTGCCTACGGCCGCGAGTTATGGCAGCTGATTCAGTTGTTCGGAGCAGGAGCCAGACAGATATGAAAAAGACGATCTCTGTTTCCATGGTCCGACATGACGGCGAGTTGAACCAGGCACTGCAGCGTCTGGCGAAAACTGCTGTCTATGTCGGCATCGCGGCAGGCTCTAAGGGCGATACGCGAAACGACGGCGCCCCGAGCAATCACCTTTTGGGCTTTGTGCATGAGAACGGCTCTCCGGCGAACAATATTCCGCCGCGACCGTTCTTAGTTCCGGGCCTGGAGGCGAATCGGGAAATGATTGTCGACGGTCTCAAGGGCGTCATGGACTGCGCACTCAAGGGCGATGAGAAAAAGTGTGGTCAGGCACTCGAGCGCCTGGCGATCCGCTCGGCCTCAGCGGTCAAAAGCTACATGCAAACCGCCGACTTCGAACCGCTCAAGCCTAGGACCATTGCCAATCGTAACCGCTCGCGTCTTACCAAGGGCACCCGCGAGAACGAGAGGGAAGGCGTGGGCATTCGGCCCTTGATTAACACGGGGCAGTTACGCGACGCCATTGACGGCGTTGTGGTGGAGGAATGATGGCGACTTTAGACGTTGAACGTGTAATCCGATCTCCTTTGTTCACTTCGCCCTGCAAGCTGATCCATTTTGTTGAGGGCCTGGACAAGTTCGGAAATCCCACCTGGACCGAAGGCGAAAGCACTGAGGTCATGGCCGTCATCACGGCCGATACAAAGACCATCTCGAGATTGCCGGAGGCGCTCCGGCGCGAGGGCACGATCTTAGTGCGCTTCATGATTGCCGATATGCCCGCGGGTTTCGGCGGCTCAGGAAACGATGAGGTCGAGTGGCGCGGTAAGCGCTTTGTCGTCAAAGACTGCGCGGATTACTCGCAGTTTGGGAAGGGCTTTTTGAGGTTGACTTGTTGGCCTGCGGAGGTGAGTGATGGCAGTTACTGATAGCCGGACGCCCGGAGCATTGCGTCCGACGAGTTCGGACAATGAGACAGGGCTGATGGACCCGCTGCGCCAGTGGATCTCTGAACTTATCGGCTTGCGGCTCGATCTAGTCCGTGCCTCCTGGCGTCCTAAGCCCGGTACCCAGCCGGCGCTTAAAACTGACTGGTGCGCCCTGGCGCTCAAAAGTCTCGATACCACGCCTGCCTATCTCGACGGGCGAAAAGGTGATCCGTCGCTGCCATTATCAGGAGATCAGACCTCCGTGGTGCATGAGGATTATGAGTTCGTGCTGAGTTTCTACGGCCCCCGGGCTTTATTCCTTGCCCAGAGATTCAGGGATGCGGCGCAAATCGGACAGAACCGCTCACTGCTACGGCAGACGGGGCTCACGTTAAAAGCGATTGATTCGCAGGCCATGCGCCTGCCGGATCTCGTTTGCGAGACGTGGGTTGATCGATATGACATGACCTTCCACGTTGCTCGGAAGGTTTCCAGAACTTACGGCGTTCGCACCATTGTCGGTGCCGATGTCGACTTTTATACAGAACGAGGTAAATTATGAGCGTTGCTCCTACATTACCGGTCTCAGAAGTTGTAAACGTCACGATCGAGATGTCTCCGGTCGCGGCCGCACTGCGCAACTTCGGGGCCATGTTAGTGCTCGGCACCAGCGATGTCATTGACACGGACGAGCGCTTGCGCACGTATTCGGGCGTCGAGGGAATTGCCGCCGATTTCGGAACCGATGCACCTGAGTATCAGGCCGCGGTCACCTTCTTCGGCCAGTCTCCTCAGCCGTCTCAGCTGGTTGTCGGCCGCTGGGCTAAAACCGCTACAGCCGGACTTTTGCGCGGCCGTATGCTGGCAATCTCTCAGCAGCAGATCGCTGACTTCGAGAAAATCACTTCCGGATCTTTCACCGTTGAAATCGATGGTTCCTCCGTCTCGGTTTCCAGCGTCGACCTGAGCTCTCAGAGCAATTTGAACGGCGTGGCAACTCAGATCACGACCGCGCTGGCCTCGAAAGGCACCTGCGTATTCGACGGTACGAGATTCATTATCAAATCCGCCACCACGGGCGTGAATTCGTCCGTCGCGAACGTTTCTTCTACCGAGTTGTCTAAGGTCATGGGCCTGGACGCAGGTACGACTAAGGTCAACGGGGCGGCAGCAGAGGACCTGGTCGACGCAGTAACGGCCTGCCTGGATTACACCAACTGGTACGGTCTTTATGTGTGCGGAACCGACTGGACGGACGCGGATGCCTTGGAAGTCTCTGCGCTCATCAATGCCGCGCGACCCTCCCGCATCGTGTCCTGGACGTCGCAGAATACGGGCGAAATGGATTCTACAAATAGCACCTCGCTGGGCTCTAAGCTCAAGGCGCTGGGCTATAACCGCACGATCTGCACATTCTCTAGCACCAGCGACACTGCCGGTGTCTCGGTCCTCGGACGCATGAGCACGATCAACTTCGAGGGATCGAATACCACGATCACTCTGAAATTCAAACAGCTCCCGGGTGTTGTTGCCGAGAACTTGAGAACGTCCCAGTCGCTGGCCTTAAGAAACAAAAACGTCAACGTATTCGCGGCATTCCAGAACGACACTTCGATTTATAAAGAAGGCGTCACGTCCGGAGGCTGGTTCATTGACGAAACTCATGGCCTTGACTGGCAGCAGAACCGAGTGGAAACCGATCTTTGGAATCTGCTCTATACGACTACGACCAAGATCGGCCAGGACGAAGCGGGCATGACCGCAATTTTGGCGACGATCAACAAGTCGCTTGACGCGGGCGTCCGAAATGGTCTCATCGCCCCGGGCGTCTGGAACGGCGATTCTTTTGGTTCTCTCCAGAAGGGCGACACGCTCACCTCAGGATATTACGTCTACATTCAGCCGCTGGAAGAACAGGCGCAGAGCGATCGCGAGGCCCGTAAGGCACCTCCGATCAAAGTGGCTATCAAATTGCGCGGCGCAGTTCACTTTATTGACGCCACGCTCACGATCAATCGATAAGGAGAAACAGGATGGCAACTTATTCCTTTATGGATGTCACTGCGACATTCGCAGGGCCGACCGGCGTGATCGATCTCGGATACGGTTCCGCGGCCTCCAAAGAAGGCATTTCCGTAGAGTTCAATCAGCCCCGGAATAATATGACGCCGGGCGCAGATGGCGAGGTTATGCATTCTTTGAGGGCAGACAAAAGTGGAAAACTTACGATTCGGCTTCTTTATACATCCCCCGTGAACGCAAAGCTCAAGGCTATGTTTAACGCCCAAAGTTTGAGTTCGAGCGCCTGGGGCAACAATGTCATTACCGTCCTTAACAAAGGTAATACGGACACGATTGTGGCCCGATCGGTCGCTTTCCAGGGGCTTCCCAGTCAGACCTTCGCCGAGGATGGTCAGCCCGTTCTTGAATGGGGCTTTGACTGCGGCAAAATCGACACACTGAGCGGGACTTACTAATGAATAAACTCGTACCTCAAAAATTCACATTGCAGGGGCATGAGTATCTCGTTGGGCGGCTCGATCTTTTTGAAGCTATGAAGCTCCAAAAGCGGCTCGGGCCGCTGATGCCCACGGCATTCAATAATGTCCTCTATGGCATGTGGACGGCTTACGGGAAATCCATGCCGGAATCCAAAGCGACATTGAGCGACAAACTGACTGAGTTCGGTACTTTGCTCGCGGTCTGTCAGCCACTCCTAGATCGCATTGCGGCCATGCCTGACGCGGATTTTGATTTTTGCGTGCGCACTGCGCTGAGCGTGGTGGAGCGTCGCTCTGAGGACGGAAAAACCTGGACCCGAGTGTATTCAGGTGGCACGCTGGCGTTCGATGACATCGATTTCACAACCACATGCATATTAGTGAGCGCTGTCGTACAGCGTGAGCTTCGCCCTTTTATCGACGCTTTGAATCTTTAACGTTCGCTCATAGCGTCGAAAACAGTCAGCAGGAACCGAGCCCGTTCAGAAGTCTTCCTGATGGCCTGGATTTCCTGATGCGTCCTGTTTATCACGGGATGATCAGCTATCTGGACCTGAAGGGTGACGATCTGACACTTGAGGACATCCTGCTAATGAACGTTTATATCGACAACCAAAAATACAACGAATTTGTTTTAGAGAAGGAGCGCAGCCATGAGTAGCGTTCTCGCCGGTTTCCTCGTCCGCTTAGGCTTTGTGGTCGATAAAGACGAGCAAGCCAAGTTTCAAGCCTCAATCGACTATGCTGGAAAGCGCATGAAGGAGATCGCCATGCGAGGCGCCGCCATGGGCACTGCGTTCTCTGCTGCATTCGCTAAGAGCACTCAGGAAACGAATCGGTTCTATAACATCACAAACCAAATTGGCGGCTCTGTCCGGGGCTTGAATAACGTTGCCTCAGCAGTGGCCAAAGTCGGCGGAAATGTGGACGAGGCAACGAATAGCCTTAAGACTTTTGCCAATAAATTAACGTTTATTCCCGGTATGGCGGACTACACCAAAAATCTCACAGGCGTCGATGTGAGAGATAAAACGGGAAAGTTGAGAGAGTACAGCGATATTTTGCTCGACCTTATAGAGCGATGGAAAAAAACAGGTGACGCCGTGGGCCGCGTTGAGGCATCGTTTTTAGGCTTGGATGGCGCGTATGCCTCCCTCATGAAAAAGGACTTTCCTGCCGAGCTTAAGAAAACTAATGAGCAGCAGGGAGAACTGGCTGACATGGTCGATAAGTCGGCGGATTCCGTACATCGCCTCTCAAATGAATTTTCACGCACCTGGGAAATCATATCCATGGGGAGCCAGGCCGCTTTTGGTACGCTGTCTGACAGCCTCGGCCTGGATAAGGTTGCCGAAAAGTTCAATAAAACACTCTCGCAGGAATTGCCCGCCTGGATCCAGACAGAAAAAAATATCTGGGATCAATCCCACGGCGTCGGCGACTACCTCAAAAACTTCTTTTTTAAAGCAGACGAATTTCAGGATGCTGAGCGCTACAAGCGCCATCTCATGGACGATGAGCAGGTGCAGAAGTTCTTACGCAAGAAATACACCAAGCAAAAATCGGTGCTCGATGATGAGGCCGAGGAGGGTGTGAGCATCGTGGACGATTTCGATAAAAAGGGCTTCGAGGAGGAGCTGGCGAGATATCGAGCCGCTAAAAAAGCTGCGGCACAACCCGCGAAACCCGCGCAGGCAGAACCACCTCCGGTTCCGGGAAAGATGAGCAGAGGGCTACGAAACAACAATCCGGGCAATATGCGTCCGGTATCGCGAAATCAGCCTAATGACGGTGCTTTTGCGATTTATCGCACGCCGGAAGAGGGCTGGGGCGCCCTAGGCAGACAGCTAAAAGGCTACGCTAATGCGGGCCTGGATAACGTCGCGTCCATTATTTCCAAGTACGCACCTGCTGCGGACCACAACGAGACAGGGCCTTATATTCAGTCTGTGACAGCTAATATGAGCCGGCGCCTAGGATCGGATGTAGGTGCGCTGACACGCCTCGATCTAAGCGACCCGCGAGTGCTTAAGGCGCTCATGCAGTCGATCACGGAGCATGAGAATTTCCGAGGCGCCTCTCAGTATTTTGAAGGCGCCTCTTTTGATAAAGAGGTGCTCGCCGCCGCGCAGTCGCAGTGGCGGTCTAAGGTCGTCAACGAAAGGGACAAAATTCCATCCCGGGGAAGTGTTGTCGTGAACCAAAACATCACGATCAACGGGGCTGATAATCCGCGCGCTGTCGGTCAGGCCGTGGCGCATGAGACCCTGCTGGCCCAGAACCGATACGGCCAGCGCAACCTCAGCTAGGGAGGAAATATGCCTTCTTTACCGTACAGCTTGGCGGCTCTGCTTCTAGGCCGAAAACGAGAATTTGCCGGAATTATTCCGGACGTCGTGGTTAGCGAGGAGCACGAAAACGAGGTCGTGGTAACGCGCCATCCGGTCGATACCGGTGCCAATGTTTCGGATCACGCGTATCAGATGCCGACGGTGATTAATTGCCAATTTGGATGGTCGGATTCCTCCAGGCTCTTAAATTCGATCTTGGATTTTTCGATCTTTAAGGGCCTGACCACGACAAAAGACGTCTATGAAAAACTGCTCGAGCTTCAAGCCAAGCGGGAGCCGTTTTCGCTTTCCACCGGCAAGAAGCAATATCCGGCAGTCATCATAACGAAGTTAAAAACAACGTCGACCGTCGACACCGAGAGCTCCTTAGTAGTGGACATCACTTTCGAGGAAATCCGATTCGCTCGGACAAAAGAGGTCACGCTGCAGGAAGCTCAGCAAAAGAATCCTCAGCAGACAGCCTCTGTTAATCAGCGCGGTGCCTCGTCGCCCGTATTGACTACTGCGGGGAATCGGCCATGAGTATTTATCAAATTCCTTTGAGTACCGGCGCCCAGAGCTTTTCAATCCGGCTCGGTGAATATAACTACCGCATGACGCTGATTTACAGAGATGCGGACTGCGGCGGCTGGTTTTTAGATATGGTCCGGACGGACGGCTCTGACGCCCTTCACGGCCTCCCGCTGGTGACAGGTGTCAACCTATTGGCGCAGTTTGGCTATAAGCGCATGGGCGGAGCGCTCTGGTGCGAGTTGCCGAAACAAGCCAAAAACTACGAGCCGACTTACTCAGACATGGGCCAAACACTGAGCTTATTTTGGAGTGACGAATGAGCGAAACAGACAAAAATCGCCAGTGGCTGAGATATTTTCGCCTCGTGGTGGCGGTCGACAAGGACAATCAGCAGGCGATTGACCTGAGCGAGTTTCGATGCAAATTCCGAATCTCGCAAGCCGTTATCGGCAAGCCTTGCACGGCAGAGATCACGGTTTACAACGTCTCCCAAGAAACAGTAAACCGCCTTGGTATCGGTACGAACGTCATCGAAAATCAGGGCATGCGCGTCATTATTGAGGCGGGTTATCAGAACCACCACGGCATTATTTTTCAAGGCGATCTATGGTGGAAATCCGTCGGCCGCGAGAGCGAAACAGAGACTTTCATGCGCCTGGTAGCCGCTACCGGCGACAGGGCGAGGCAATATGCCGTGGTTAATGTCTCGGTTGCCAAGGGTGCCTCTCAGCGCGAGATCTTTGACAAGGTCGTCGCGTCCATGAAAGAAAAGGGCGTTGACAGTAAGCAGCTCCCAAAGATTCAATTCATGGATTCCAGGCTCCCGCGCGGAAAAGTCATGTTTCGGATGGCTACCGACGCCATGAACGGTATCGCTGACACAAATAATTTTGACTGGGGCTATGGCGTTGACGGCCTTGTCGCCATTCCTAAAACACCGACATACGACCCGAACGAGAGGGTAATCGTCCTTAACGCTGATACCGGTTTGATCGGCCGCCCCACGCTTGACGAGGACGGCCTGGACGTCCAGGCGCTACTTAATCCGAACCTGGAGATCGGCGCCAAGATTCAAATCGATAACGCCTCGGTACAGCGAAACAACTACGACACAACGGTGTCCGAGGACGCGGTTACGAAAAATCAGGCGGTAACGGACGCATTCTTATCGGCGGATGGCGTGTATCAGGTGATTTCCCGCGAGCACGTGGGCGACACGCGCGGGGAGGATTGGTACACAAATTTGATCGTCGTGGGCGTTAATTCAGCCAGCAGACCGATTGCTCCATCTGTTTTCACGTACACATCGAACTGAGGACGATATGGATTCAACCGCAACAATTTTTGACCCGAATCGATTCTCCGAGAAGGCTACAAATAGCCGCTTGACCCAAGTATGGACCGCACTCCCGGGGATCATCCAGAAGTTCGATGCGGGCGCACTGACCTGCGAAGTTCAGCCGGCGATAAAAGGGCGTGTCACGCAGGAGGATGGCTCTATCCAGCTTGTAAATATGCCGCTTCTCTTAGACTGCCCTGTGGTGTTTCCGCACGGTGGCGGCTGCAGTCTCACGTTCCCGATTAAGGCCGGGGACGAGTGCTTGGTCGTTTTCGCTTCTCGGGGAATCGATTACTGGTGGCAGCTAGGAGGAATTCAACCTCCTCCGGAAGCAAGAATGCACGATCTATCGGACGGTTTCGTTATTCCCGGCCCGTGGTCCCAGGCTCAAAAGATCAGCGGCGTGAGCACCAGTGCTGTGCAGTTGCGTAGTGACGACGGTGCGGCCTTCATTGAGCTCAATCCCGGCAGTCATAACGTGAAATGCGAGACACCCGGGGACTTTTCCGTGAAGTGTAAAAATTTTACGGTAGAGGCCTCAGCCAGTGCCAGCATTAAAGCCCCGGCGATCCAGCTCGAAGGGCCACTGACCAATACCGCGGGATCGGCCGCGCAGATGGCCGGAGGCGTGGAAACAGACGCAGACGTTACCGCCGGAGGTATCAGTCTCAAGTCACACGTCCATTCCGGTGTTTCTACAGGCTCCAGTAATACGGGAGGGCCTAAATAAATGAGAGTAAGGCGAACAACGGCCGACGGCGATATCTGCTTCGGCCACAATGCAAACGATTATTTAGTCAATACGCCCGAAGCTGTGGCTCAAAATGTCCGGACACGCCTCGCGCTTTGGCAAGGGCAGTGGTTTATCGACACCGACGAGGGAACGCCCTATCTGCAGCAGATTTTAGGCAAGCAAAGCGCGGCTGATCTCGTAATCAAAAGCCGCATTTTGGAAACCCCGGGCGTTCAGCAGATTGACGAATTTGAGGCGGTGCTTGACCCGAACACTCGGCGCCTGACCATACAAGTCAAGCTCACCACGGATTACGGCCCGGCGAGCATTAACGGAGAAATTACATGATTGATGATCCGGTTTTTTTAGTTACCGAGACAGGTATCTCAGCTCCGTCCTATGAAGAAATTTACGAGTACCTAAAGGGCCGCATGCGGGCCATTTTTGGTGATGACATCAATCTGGACGCTGACACCCAGGACGGCCAGATGGTCGGCATTGTGGCGGCTGCTATCTCGGACGTGAACGCTCAGGCGATCGCGGTTTATAACGCATACAACCCAACCACGGCGAAGGGCGTGGCGCTGGATTTTGCGGTCAAGGTCAACGGCATCACGCGGCAGGCCGCATCACACTCCCAGGTTGATCTTCGGATCGTTGGCCAGGCCGGGACGCATATCGTCAACGGCGTGGCCCTGGATGAGGCGGAGAACAAATGGAATCTGCCCGCCGACGTTGTGGTTCCACCTGCTGGCGAAATCACTGTAACGGCAATTGCTGCAGAAGAAGGAAACATTCGGGCACCTGCCGGGACTGTCAACCGTATCGGAACCCCGACGCTCGGCTGGCAAACTGTGGAAAATATTCTCGCGGCCGAGCCCGGGGCGCCGGTGCAAACCGACCTCGAGCTTCGAGTGCAGCAGTCGAAATCGACAGCGCTCCCCAGTGTTTCGCTGTGGGAAGGCATTATCGGCAGTCTGCTGACCACGGCCGGCGTGCGACGTGTTAGTGGCATTAAGAATGACGGCGATACCCCGACAACTGAGGGCGTCCCCGGACATTCGATCGCGATGATCGTCGACGGCGGGGAAGTGGCCGATATTGCAAAAACGATTTTCTTAAAGAAGGGTGAAGGTGTCGGAACCTATGGCTCCACGTCGTACAACTATCTGGACACTTATGGCTTCCCTAATACGATTAAGTTCTCGCGTCCGACGGTCGTGCCGGCTTATTGCAAACTCACGATCTCGCCGGCCGCCGATTATCTCTCCAGTGCCGAGGAGGAGATCAAGGCTCGGATCGTCGCTTACATCAACTCCCTGGACATCGGCGAATCTGTAAACATCGCCCGGGTGCTTGCAAGCGCGGTAAAGACTGACGCAGGGATCGTGGACGAACGTTTTAGCGTCGAGGCCATCACGCTTGGCCGCTCGGCTACAGCTCAGACCGCCGCCAGTCTCGCGATCGCGTGGAATGAGGCGGTTTCGTGCGCTTCGGAAAACGTAACGGTGGAGGTGCAGACATGAGCGACGCAAATCGTTATACCGAGCTGATTGCCGGGGCGCATTTTGACAAGCCGAAGTACCAGCAATTTATTTATGAACTGACCGAACCGCTGAACGAAGCAAGAAAACGTTTGGCGGTTTTTTATAAGCATTTCGACGTTGACACTGCTGTAGGCGTCCAACTGGACGCGGTCGGCGTGCGGGTCGGGATCTCCAGGCGCCTTCCTATGAAATTGGTCGGCGTCTATTTTGCCCTGGACGATGTCGATGGTGTCGGTTTCGATAAAGGCGTCTGGAAAGGGCAGTTTGATCCCTCGGACGGCATGGTGACGCTTGACGACGAAACTTATCGCGCAGTGATTAAAACGAAAATCCTCGCAAATAAATTCGACGGCAAAAACGAATCGGTCCCCGAGTTTTTAAATACTGCTCTCGGATATTTCGGCGTCCCGGCAAAGCTCTTTGACTTCCAGGATCAGCAGAATATGCACGTCGTGATCAATCTCACGAAAGCAGAGACGCCGCCCATTGTTTGGGAGCTCATAAGCCGCCGACTAATCGACATAGTGGCGGCAGGCGTCGGCATGCAGATTGTCGACAACGTGCCTTACTTCGGTTTTGACTATGAAACGGCCTCGATCCAGGGGTTTGATTCCGGTCACTTCTTCCCGTTTGAAAACTAAACATTCATTTATCTTATCAGCCTCGCGAACAGCGGGGCTTTTTTATTGGGTGTGATATGGCAACCATCAATGAATTCCTTCCTTTCGCAGATCAGAGTACTGCCAATTTAATTCCCTATGCCGAATGGGTAAATGCCGCAAAGCGCTTAACCGGTTTCGTTTCGGGTATTGCGAAATCCAACGAAATGAATCGCGTTTTTGCGCAGGGCGCCCAGGCAGGCTATGCGATCGCAAAATTTATCGAACGGACTTTAAGCGAGGACGTTTATGTGTCGGACGGGGAGCGCCTGGCAGATCAGTTCTATCGTGCGATTGTCCAAATGTCCTACCGCGCCACGCCGATCGGATGCATCCTAACGTTTCCTGTCCACGTTGAGATCGACGGCTACGTGGCCACTAACAACGGCGGCAATTTATCGCAAACTACCTACGATCAGCTTTACGCGGTTTACGGCACAAAATTCAATACTTCGAGCACATTGGCTAATCAGTTCGGAATTCCTGATATGGCGCACCGAGTTTTTGAAGCGGCGGCAACGCTTGAGGAGATCGGCTGCTATGTAGCAGCTGGGTTACCGAATATTACGGGTTTCTCAAACATTGCCGGCTACTTCGATCCATTGACCGCAGCTGGTGGCGCCCTGAGCGCGAGCACTCGGTGGACATTCACAATTATGCGGGAACCGGGGACGGCGTCGGGGATTGTTAACTTTAATGCTGCGGGCTCCAATCCGATTTATGGAGCGTCGACGACAAACCAGCCGGCAGCAATCAGAGGCTACTGGTTAATACGCTTTAACTAGAGACAAAACTCTCACGGCTTCGGGCTGATTTGTGTCTGAAGCGCCGTACACAGAATTGATAGCGGTTGAATTCAATCTGTAGTCAACAAAATTCCCAGAAACCTCTCCGCTAGAGAAATTAATTTGTTTCTGATAATTGATGCTTATCCCTTCGGCCCAAACCTTAGAGCCCATCAGAAAAGTACCGGCGAGAAAGGAGATATTCGGTTAGAACGCTCGAATAAGCATCATCCCGAAAATCCCATCGACTTGTGGTTTGTCGGAAGCTCCAAAGAATGGGTTTGACCATGAAGCATCGAACCGAGGATCATAAAGGCGGCCGGCGCTCATGTCCTTTTTTGAGAAGCCTGCAAGAGTGTCGTTTTTAACGCCCCATCTAATAGCACCGGTTCCCAAATTTTCTGAGGTCTCGTTATTGTTCGAGACGACCCAAGGAAGCACGAAAGTGATATTCGGTAGTTCCGAATATTCCAGGAAACATCTCGCACCTGCGAGAACAAGGCCAGCCTCAGCCTA
>ERZ772851.152-NODE-152-length-92022-cov-12.196821_pt1 | contig 92022 bp, 79 predicted proteins | sample MGYA00512137_ERZ772851 | MGnify/ENA primary metagenome ERZ772851 (study PRJEB29015, sample SAMEA2737663) | human gut metagenome | biome: human gut; feature: human-associated habitat; material: faeces | place: China | collected 2012 ... | reverse complement strand
TAGCAGGATTTTTTAATAGTGCAATGGGCAAAACTCAGAAAGTTTAAACCACATTTTTCTTTATGTAGTGTGCCCCAACAGGAGCTTTTTCATTTAGCAAAGTAAATAATATGAGAGCAATACAATTTTTCGCTATACAAGCCCTACATCCTCAACTACTTCATCATTATAAACATAAACTCTATTAACACGAGCAGGTATTCTGCAAGGGAGTTCGTAATTGAAAGAGTATGCGCTGTCTGACAATTCTTCTATGGAAATGTGAGCGCCGTTTTGAGCGCCGACTATAACAACTTCATCGTTTATATTACAATCAATATCGCTGACATCCACCATAAATTGGTCCATACAAACTCTGCCGAGAATTTTTGCATATTTGCCGTTAATAATAACCTTACCTTTGTTAGAAAGGCAGCGAGGGAAAGCGTCGGCATAGCCGATAGGAATTGTTGCGACTTTAGTTGTTTTCTCAGTTATAAATGTACCGCCGTATGAAATTTCCCTTTTGGGTTCAAGTTCTTTAATATGAGAAATCTTTGTGTACCAGCTCATTATCGGCTCAATATCAAGAAGGCTTTTATCAACCTCCTCCGACGGATAAAGACCGTACGTAACAATACCCATTCTGCACATATCAAAATATTCGTCAAAATTCATAATACCGGCACTGTTGTTCAGATGCTTAATAGGTATTTCAATTTTTCTGTCACTTAGCATCTTGCAAAATCGTTTATACTTGTTTCGCTGCTCAACAGCTTTTGACAAATCAGCTTCATCACTGGTTGCAAAATGAGAGAACATACCTTCTGCGAAAATGTTAGGCAACTCGGTTATGCGCTTGCAAATATCAGCACTTTCCTCGTTGATTTGAAATCCTATTCTGCTCATTCCCGTATCAATACAAAAATGATAAGGCATATTTTTATTTTGCTTTACTGCTTCGTTTGAAAGTGTAACTGCATCATCATACGAAAAAATAGGTATTCGTATATCATATTTAACAGCCTTTTCAACATCAAACGGAAATACCCTTCCCAAAATCAATATCGGTGTTTTGATTCCCGCTTTTTTAAGTTCAATAGCTTCTTCAATGCATGCAACCCCGAAAAAGTCACACTTATCATCAAGAAATTTGCCTATTTCAACAGCGCCGTTACCGTATGCATTAGCTTTAATTACGCCGAGCAGCTTAATGCCGCTTGGAAGTTTATTGCGTACACTGTTATAATTATGTTCAAGCTTATTCAAATCAATCTTTAAATAAGTACGATGGTCCATTATTTTATCGCCTCGATTAAACTTACTGTTTCTATATTATTTTTTCTAAAAGCCTCGTTTAGCTTTTTGACAAATACAAGCGCTTTTTCGCTGTCGCCGTGAACACAAACAGAGTGAGCCTCAATATTAATTTCCTCGCCTGTGTAGGCAACAACTTTTCCTGTTTTCACCATTTTAATAACCCTTTCAACAGCCAAATTTTCGTCTGTTATCATCGAGTTTTCAAGTGACCTTGCTCTAAGCGAGCCGTCCGCCTCGTATGCTCTGTCAGCAAAAACCTCGCTTGCATATCTAATTTTCTTTTCTTTCGCCGACTTAATCATTTGAGAGCCTGAAAGCGCCATTAAAATTAAATCTTTATCGTAATCAATAATTGCATCAACTATCGCATCTGCCAGTTCTTTATTTTTTGCCGCTTGATTATACATTGCACCGTGCGGTTTAATATGAACTATTTTGCCCGTGCTTCCAACAACGTTACCTAAAGCCTCTAATTGAGCCAATGTGTAATCATAAACCTGTTTAGGAGTTACATCAAGATTTGTTCTGCCGAAATTTTCCTTGTCCGGATAACCGGGATGTGCACCGATATCAACATTATTATCAATACAAAGCTTTGCAGTAGCTTCCATCATATCGTGATTACCTGCGTGAAAACCGCAAGCAATATTAGCGCTGTTAATCAAAGGAATAATTTGTTCATCATAGGCAGCGCCCTCACCTAAATCACAATTCAAATTGATTTTATACATATAATCACCTAATATTTTAAGTCGACATTTTTTATATCGGTTATAAACATATGGCCCGGTGAATGTGTTATGGCAATTTCAGGCTTTGTTTGCATCACTGCGTTTTGCGGTGTAACACCGCAAGCCCAAAACACCGGCACTTCCCCTTCGTTTATTGTTACGCTGTCGCCGTAATCAGGCTTCGTAACATCCCTTATGCCTATTGCTTTGGGATTGCCTATTTGTATCGGCGCACCGTGAACTCTTGGCATAGAGGCGGTAACATTAACCGCTTTTACAACTAAATCGTTTGGAATAGGTCGCATTGATACAACCATATTCCCGTGAAATTTACCTGACGGCTGAAGTTTGATATTCGTATTAAACATAGGCACATTTTTGTTTTCCTCAATATGCCTGACAGGAACGTCAGCTTCTAATAATTCACTTTCAAAGCTAAAAGAACAACCAATAAGAAAATACACAAAATCATCACGCCAATAATCGGTTATATCGGTAACTTCTTTTTCGAGAACGCCGTTTTTCCAAATTCTGTATTTTGGAAAATCCTTACATACATCGCCCTCACTCGCCATTGTTTTAAAACGCTTTGAGCCGATATCGCCGACCTCCAAAATCGGGCACGGCTTTGGATTTCGAACACAAAACAGTAAAAAGTCAAACGCATAATCCTTTGGCAAAATGCAAAGATTAGCCTGAGCATAGCCGTTGCACATACCTGATGTTTGGCAATTTATTTTGCCGTTTCTGATAAGTTTTTTTACTTCCTGCGGCAACATATTTGAATAATCCATAGGCACTCCTAAAATAATTTATCAATATACTTTTTTTGCTTGATTGCTATTTTTTCGGCAGTATTAACGTCAACAATCTCAAAGATGATTTTGTCCCCCGGTTTTGCCTGTGCAAGCTTTGGCAAATCGGCACTTATTACTGTTGCTATTTTTGCATATCCACCTGTTGTTTGGTGGTCTGCCATAAGCACAATCGGCATACCAGAATTAGTAATTTGTATTGAGCCAAAGGTAATTGCATCTGAAATTATTTCTAATTTTTCCTTACCACGCAAAGCAATTCCCCACAGCCTTATACCCATTCTGTCAATGTCAGAGGTAACGGTGTACTGTTGCTTTGAAAACAGTGCTAAATCATTTTCGCAAAACATATCGTCCTGCGGACCTAATACTACCCTTGCTTTTATTATTTTATCATAAGTATTTTCCGAAAGCTCTCGCTTTTCGATATTTTTAATTTTGCCTGCTTTGCCGATTTTAAGAATATCGCCTGCTTTAAGCTTTCTTCCTTCAAAGCCGCCGACATTTATTTTAAGATTTGTTGAGGCACTGCCCATAAATAAAGGAACATCAAAGCCTCCCGCAACCGCAAGATAACATCTTAATCCTTGCTTAACGCCCTTAATGCTTAAAATATCGCCTTTTTTTGCAACGTACGCTTTATTTGTTTTAATAGGCTTGTTATTAAGCGAAATATCAAAAATTCCGCCTGAAATCGCAAAAATATGCTCATCCGTAAACTTAGCCGTTATTCCGAGCATTGTCATTTCAATAACAGGTGCGTTAACATCGTTTTTGCAAAGCTTGTTTGCAATTTTTGTTGAATAGGCATCCATTACACCGCTTTGAGTAAAGCCGTTTTTCATCACTTTGAATCTGCCTAAGTCTTGAATGGTTGAAAGCATACCTGCAGAAATAATTTCTATCATAATTCAACCTCGCTGACTGAAGGAGTGTAAGTGCCGTTTGCAACTTGTTTTTCTATTTCAAGATACTCTGCCTTATCTATGCTGAAAAATTTGATATAATCGCCGGCTTTATACAATATAGGCGACTTTTTTGATTTGTCAAAAACTTTTACGGGCGTTTTTCCAATCAATTGCCAGCCACCCGGTGACGCAATAGGATAAATCCCTGTTTGCTCTCCGCCGATTCCTACAGCCCCTTCAAAAATTTCAAGTCTCGGTGTTTTTAATCTCGGAGTAAAAAGTCTTTCGTCCATACCGCCGAGATAGGCAAATCCGGGTAAAAATCCCAACATATAAATTAAGTAAGGCTTTGATGTGTGAAGTTTGATAACCTCTTCTCTTTCAAGAGCTGTATGGCTGCACACATTTTTCATATCCAAAGCAAACTCGTCGTCGTAGCACACAGGTATATTCCAAACCTTAGCCGTGCTTTTTACGTCGCACTCTCCGCCGTTTATAAGCGCTTCAACTTTCTTTTTTAGTTTCTTTGAGCTGATGATTGTGCAGTCGTAAAAAACAGTTAACGAAGCAAACGTCGGTACAAGTTCAACAATTCCATCAATATGCTTTGCTTCTATTCTGTTGCAAAGACCGGTAACCTGACGGTTAACCTCTTCGCTTATTTCATTTTTAAATTGCACGGTAACAGCGCTGTCGCCGTTTTGCAAAAATGAATAAATCATTTAAAATATCCTTTTTTAATTGTTGTTTCAAACCATTTATCAGTTTTGTCCTCAACCGTGTGAGGATATTCAATAAGCCCACGCATAAGTGAAATAATCGGCAAAACAATATTTTTGCCAATTCCGTCAATGTAAGGTCTTGCTTCTCCGTACATATCAAGCATACCCGCTTTTGCCGCAGCATCCATAACTGCCGCTTCCTCCTTCTCGGTATGAAAAAGGTCTAAATCATTCAAAAGAAATGCCGTGCATGCCATAAGAGCATTCATACCCCAGTCACTTACAGTTGCTGTAATAATATTGTCGGCAGCCGTATCTGCCAAAATACCAAAGCCTGTTCCTGCCTTGCAACCGCCCTTTTCAGCGTAAGGAATATATTTTCTTATATGTTTTTCAATAGTTCCCATACCAAGCTCATTGCCAAGGTCACCGATAGAAAGATTATAAATACCTCTGCTTTGACATTCCCTAAAAAGAACATCATATTTTGCCTCAATATCGGTTGTGTTTACACCTACTGCATTATGATAATATCCGTTTTTGTTTCTGCCGGGTGCTTCATTAGAAATAACAGCGCACGGCAAGCCGTGAGAAAGTATTTCTTGCGTTTGTTCCTCTTCCTTGCTCTTGTCCTTAGTAAATGAAACAATGCAAATGGTGTTATCGGGTATATTGTCAATGTCATAAGTAACATCGACACCTAAAACCTCGCTCATAGCCTTAATGGCTTTTTCGCATTGCTCAGGCACTAACATAACAGGCTTTGCGCCAAATGCCCTTATAACAAATCTGGCAAAAACGGTGGATGAGATAATTCCGTCAGTCTCAGCCTCATTCCAAGGGAGAAGAATAAATCCCGTTAAAATAAACACCTTTTCACCTTTTTTAATATTCTTCACAAGTCCCTCTGCCCCATTGAGCGACAAAGGCTTTCCTGTATATTTGATTGCCCCGTCGTAGAGAATTCTGCAAACGCCGTAACCTCTCGGGTCAAGGTTCATAAGCCAATCAAGATTGTATCCGACATTAAGTTTGGTAAGCTCGGTTTTATTCATTATTCTTTGCACTGCTCCTCAAAATCTTTAACTAAAGCGTCTTGAATTGTTTTCAACATTTCAGGCGCTTTTCCGCCTACTTTTTTGCCGTCAACAGTTTTAACCGGAATGCAGAAAGAACCTGTTGAATGAACAACAATTTCATCTGCCGACATTAATTCATCAAGAGTGTAATCTCTTTCTTCAACATCGTATCCAAGCTTTTTAGCAAAAGCAAGAAGCCTTATCCTTGCTGTTCCCGGAAGAACCATATCGTCAAGCTGGTGAGTAATAACCTTACCGTCCTTAAAAATAGAAACATTAGAGTGTGCGCACTCCGTAACAATATTTCCTCTGTGGAAAATTGCTTCCTGGCAACCTGCTCTGTCAGCAGCGGTAGCGGCAAGGCAAGACGGAATAAGATTAAGTGTTTTGCAATTGCAATAATAAAATCTTTTGTCCTCATACGTAATAACATCAATCGGCTTATATGTATCCGCAACAGGGCAAGGCGTAAGTGTAATCCACAAATTGCCCTGCATATTTTCAGGATAAATGTGACCACGAAGCCCATTTCCACGAGTAACCTGCATATAAACAAATTGGTCGCCGTCATCGACCTTTTTAACAAGCTCTCTGAGCAATTTGTCAAGCTCGTCACGCTCTATCGGAATGTTCATACCGAGAAGTTTTGCGGAATTGTAAAATCTTGTAAGGTGTGCATCCATATCAAAAACAATATGATTATGAGCATATGTTGCATCATAAACACCGTCACCAAACCAACAAACTCTGTCAAGCATCGGAATTTGCATTTTTTCAATCTCGTCATACTTACCGTTATAATAGCCTAAGTTTTTCATTATGAATACCTCCGTATATCAAAGCAGGGGTCTGCCTTGCAGACCCCATTGTCATTATTAAGATTAGCATATTTATATTTACATGTCAATAAAAAACAGTCAACATTAATTAAAATTTCTTTTATAATCATTTATAATCATTCCAAAAAAAGATTAGATTATTGATAACTCCGACACTTGTGCTTATATAGGACTTTTTTCACAAATGTGCATATATTTTTATTGTAATGCTTTATACTATATGATATAATTACAATGCAAAAAATTATATTAGAACAAGATTTCAATAAATTACCTTAAAAAGGAATACATTATGAGCGATAAAACATCAACTTTAAAAAAGCCGATTAAAAACGGCAAAAAATTCTTTTTACTTTACAGTGCAGCTTTTTTAGTTTGTGCTGCTTTATGTTACTTTTGGTTTATAATAAATAAAAAGACATTAATTATTAACAGCGACGGCTGGAGGCAGCACTTTGCCGCTTTTGTATATTTCGGCAAATACGGACGTGAAATTTTAGAAACGCTGTTTGAAACTCATAAATTTGTGTTGCCGCAATGGGATTTTTCAATAGGACTCGGAAGCGATATATTAACAACACTTCACTTTTATGCTATCGGCGACCCGCTTGATTTGTTAAGCATTGCCTGTCCTGCCAAATATGCGGCATATCTTTACAGTCTTTTATCTCTGTTTCGTTTATATCTTGCGGGGCTTAGCTTCGGCGCATTCTGTTTTATTAAAAAGCAAAATCACGCTTCAAGCATAACGGTGGGCTCGCTTGTTTATGTGTTCACCTTATTTGGAATGTTCATAGTGTCGCATCACCCGTTTTTTGCTCTTCCTATGATATTTTTGCCGTTGTTGCTTCTCGGTGTAGAGCAAATTGCGGCAGGCAAAAGGCCGTATCTTTTTATTGTTACGGTATTTTTAGCAGCTATAAGTAACTTTTACTTTTTCTATATGCTTGCTTTATTTACCGCAATTTATACACTTTTTTTGCTTGTTTGCAGATACCGTCATCGTGCAAAAGAGGCTTTTGGAGTTTTCTTTAAAATCGCAGGCAGTGCAATTTTAGGTGTTATTTTAAGTGCAATTATACTTATACCTGTAATATTAGCCTATATCGGCGACGGACGTTCATCTGAGAGTTATGTTCATACCTGGATATACAGTATGGATTATTATCGCAATTTCTTAGCTTCTATGATTACCTCTCAAACAAAGCTGGGATATCTTACGCATCTTGGATATAACGCTGTTGCGCTTCCTGCCGTTTGCGTTTTATTCTTTACTAAAAACAAAAGTTGGCGCCCATTAAGATTAATATTTTTAGGCGCTACGGCTATGCTTCTTATCCCGGCATTCGGCTGGGCATTTAACGGATTTTCATATATGGCTAACCGCTGGGTTTGGGCTTACGGGATGATTATTGCATATATTGTTGCAGTAACATGGCAAGACCTTTGCAAAATAGATATTCGCAAAGGCTTAGGTATAATCATAGCAATCGCAGTATATTCCCTAGCCGCCTTATTGATGATGAATGAAATAAATCACAACATTATTTTTTCTCTCATAACAGCGCTGTTAATAGTAGTCGTTTGTATGATTTTAAATAAATCGGCAAAGAAGCTTATTGCTCCCGTTTTAGCAGTAATCCTTGTATTTGCCTCATTTGCAGGCAATTCGGCTTATTTTTTCAGCAGTCACGGCAATAACCACATTGCAAGCTATGTAAGTTACGGTGCCGTCAACAATAAGATTAAGCGTTCTGCGGCGAGCAAGGTGAAAAAAGCGGCAAAAGGTGACGATTCATTCTATCGCTACAGCGGCGGAAAAATACATTACAACGAAAGCACTTACGTCGGTATGAACGGTACTTCGTTTTATTGGAGTATGGAAAACAAAAATTTAGCCGAGTTTGTTAGCGAAACAGAACAGCCTGCCAATGCGGCATATATGTTCAGAGGATTTAACGATTCAGTCGCAATGAATGCCGTTACAAACGTTAAATATTATGTCAAAAACAAGAAAACTTCGATTCCCTACGGTTTTGAAAAGTTAAAAGGAAAAGTTTATCAAAATAAGAACGCATTACCGTTCGGTTACACAACAAATAACGTCATCAAAAAATCTGATTATGGCAAGCTTTCATCATTAGAAAAGCAACAAGCGTTAATTCAAGGCGTTGTGCTTGACAATGTTCCAAGCGGTATGAACACGGTCACACCGACATTTACATACAAAAGTGTTCCTTATACCGTTATCGGCGGTAAAAATGTATCTGTAGACGGAGAAAAAATATACGTCTACAACAATAAAGGCAAGATAAAAATTCAATTTTCAGGTGAAAAAAATCAGGAAACATATTTGCGTTATACATTTAATAACTACAGCAATATTGATGATGGCAAGAGTAATTCAGACAAAAAGCAAATAGGTAAAAGCACATCAAAACATACTTTGCCGTCTAAAATGAAAATGCGTTTTTTCTCTCAAACCGATGACGGCAAGAAATACAAAACCGATTTTGTCACCTGCTATTCATCTTCTTACGTGCGTTACACGGGTGCTAAAACATATCTTGTTGGGCTTGGCTATACCGAAAATGCGAAAAACAGTATTAAAATAACCTTTGATCAACCGGGAATTTACGACTTATCCGACATCGAGGTTTTTGAACAGCCTATAGACCAAGCATCACAACAAATTGCAGACTTAAAAGCAGACACGATGCAAAATGTCAAAATGGGTAAAAACAAAATAACCGGCACAATTGATTTGCAAAAAGCAAAAATGCTCTGCATTTCCATTCCTTACAGCAAAGGTTGGAGCGCTACGGTCGACGGCAAAAAAGCTGAGCTTTTGCAAGCTGACACGGCATTTAGCGCACTTGCTTTAGACAAAGGAAAACACACAATAGAGCTTCAATATCATACTCCTTACTTAAAAGAAGGAGCATATATCAGCACAGCCGGTGTTATCGCTTTTGCAGTTTTAATAATCATTACAGAAAAGCGCAAAAAAGCGGATTATTTATCCTTAAATCAATAATATTTCCTATGGATGAATAAAGCAAAACATTATTGCTTTAATCAAATGGCTAAAACTAAAGCTGTCTCGCTTAAACTGCGAGACAGCTTTTTATATACTCAATAAATTTGAATTTAACAAACTCGGCGTTTGTGAAAGCAAAACAATTGCCAAACCGGTTGCGACGGTGGCAACGACAGCAATAATAATTGCTGTTTTTTTACTGAATTTACGTTTCATCAGCTTGCAAATCAATAAAGCGCAAATTTCACAGAATGCTATAACCAAAATAATTATTGCAATTGATTTCCAAAACCAAGACAATTCAAGCACAAATTTCATATACCGTTCTCCCCTCTTCCGGCTTGTTTAAAGCGAAATAACAGCATTTTTAAGTTTAATTATATCCCTTTCGTCAGGGTGAGATAATGCGCTGTCAAAATTATCAATCAACATATCAAGATTAGCAGGCGCATTGGTTAGCTCTTTCATCTTAACATAGCGTTCTCGTACGGATTGAGGCATTTTGCCTTGGCACATATATTCACCCACAACAACATTGCTTAAATCTAAAGAATGCTTAACCCGACTTAAAATTTTTTTGAAATACTCATCGCTTCCGCCAAATCCTGCTGTACCAAACAAAAATACCTTTCTGTTTTTCAGACTTTGCAAAAGTTTCAATGTATCACAGTCGGCACTTCCCTTGTCCGTCCAAAAACCGATATAAAGCATTTCGGATTGAGGCACTTGTGTTTTAGCATCGCCGTAGAAGTCGCAATTCTCTTTTGGTAATACGTCATAAATCGCATCGGCAAGCATTTTTGTATTGCCTGTCAGGCTGCTCACTATTATTGAATATTTATAATTTTTCAATTTTCAAGACTTCCTTTACATTGTATTTTTTCACGTTCGTTATAAGCGGCACATCATCATTTCCCCGCCGTAATATTTTCCGTTCACAGTCAAGCAAACCTTGTTGTTAATCATTATAACTTTTTTAGTAAAAAAAACAATTCATACCGAGCAAAATTAACCGTTCATTCATAAAGTCAAAGCACTTATGCAAAAATAAAATCAAAAGTGGCACACTGCATAAAGAACAAGTGCATTTTCGTTGACTATTTGCCTATGATATAGTACGATATAGATAAATAATCATAGATAATAAAAGCAAACTTTAAATTATTCATAAATTAAAAATCACAATAGGATAACAAAACAGAGGCACAAAAATGATTAACAAACTACACTTGGCAATGATAGACTTATACAGCGGAGATTCAAAAAGGATTCAGCATTTTTGCAAAGTTCACAGCTACGCAAAGCTGATAGCAGAAAATGAAAAGGTTGATGATAAAACTTTATTTATAATCGAAGCCGCTGCCCTCACTCACGACATAGGAATCCACACTTGCGAAAAAAAATACGGCAATTGCAGCGGTAAATTTCAGGAAAAAGAAGGTCCGAAATTGGCTGAAAACCTTCTTGCTGAATTAGGATTTAATATTGAAACATCACAGAGAGTGCAATACTTAATAGCCCATCACCACACATACGACAATATAAACAGCATAGATTGGCAAATACTTGTTGAAGCAGACTTTCTTGTTAATATGTTTGAGGAAAGCCTTCCGAAATCAGCTGTGCAAAACGCTTATGACAAAATATTTAAAACTGCCTGCGGTAAAGAAATTTGCGAAAAAATGTTTTTAATTTGAACACATCTGAATTGTAAAAATTTTTCAATTGTAAAAGCGCATACTTTTCATAAACTATATTTGCAAGAGCGATTTGATATTATGTGATAAATATTTTGAAGAAAATTTTATTCAAAATATCAGCACGCTTTGCGAATTTTTGATAAGAGAGGTGTTTTTACAATGGCAAAGAATACAGTTCCTGAAGCTAAAGAGGCTCTTAACAGATTTAAGATGGAAGCTGCTTCAGAGGTTGGTGTTTTTTTGCATTAAAATTTTTCAAAACGCCCTATTTAAGCCATTTTCGAGACTCGAAAAATATGCATAGTGGGCGGTCAAACACATTAAAAACATAAAATTAACGAAAAAAGGTCTACATACCCATTAGAAAAAGCGTTGAAGAAAGCAAAATCTTCAACGCTTTTATAATTGAAATAATTATACTTTGTAGTATAATCAAAAAAGTAAATGGAGAATTGACAGATATGATTAGAAAGTTGCAGAAAACAGATATAAATCAGGTTTCTCATATATGGTTAAATACCAATCTTAAAGCACATTTTTTTATTTCTGAACAATACTGGATAAGTAATTATGAATTTGTGAAAGAAATGTTGCCTCAAGCGGAAGTCTATGTGTATGAAAATAACAACAAAATTCAAGGCTTTATAGGTTTAAAAGATGATTATATTGAAGGTATTTTTGTCGCTGATAAAATGCAGTCTCACGGCATAGGTAAAAAATTGCTGGATTATATCAAGAATAAAAAAGCCAAATTACAATTAAATGTATATCAAAAAAATGTCAGGACAATATTGTTTTACCAAAGAGAAAGATTCATTATTCAAAGTGAGCAGTTGGACGAATTGACCGGCGAAAAAGAATATGTAATGAACTGGGAATCAAATTTTGAAAGGTAATAATGTGTAATGCGTGTTATATCTTTCGTCAGGCATGCTTAAAAAAGCATGGACTTGTCAGAAACCGAAAAATAAATATACAAAACACTGTATACTTCACTCCCGATAACTTGATAATTATACTTGAAATAATTATACTTTGTGGTATAATTATATGAAGAGATACAAATACTATATCGGGAGGCCGGATATAATGAAAAAATTTGTTGATAGATTTCAAGAGCTTGAAACGCTTGAAAACGAATATAACAGCAATTCATCTTCTTTCGTTGTGCTTTACGGCAGAAGAAGAATCGGAAAAACAGAACTCTTAAATGAGTTTTCGAGAGATAAAAAATGTATCAGATTTCTTGCAACGGAAGAGTCTGAAAAAATGAACAGAGAAGCATTTTCATCAATTGTAAGCGAATACACATCAAATCCGCTTGTTAAAAAAGCAAGCCTTTCGTGGGAAGAATTGTTTGATTTTATAATAGATTATAATACAGACGATAAAAAGCTCATAATCATTGACGAGTTTCAATATATAGGCAAATCGAATCCGAGTTTTATCTCTGTGCTGCAAAAAATATGGGACACGAAGCTTAAAAATAATAATGTTATGCTTGTATTATGCGGTTCGCTGATAAATATGATGTACAGCCAAACTCTGTCATACGACAGTCCGCTTTTCGGAAGAAGAACAAAGCAAATCAGATTAAAGCAGATTCCGTTTAAGTATTACAAAGAATTCATTGACAGCACGGATGAAAAATTCTTAATCGAAGCGTATTCCGTCACCGGCGGAGTTCCCAAATATATTGAAATGTTTGAGAGCAACGACGACATCTATACTGCCATAAAAAATTCAATTTTGAATTCTCAAAGTTACTTATATGAAGAGCCGGAATTTTTATTAAAAAATGAAGTTCAAGAGGTGGGAAGTTATTATTCAATCATCAAAACAATAGCCTGTGGCTGCGAACAGTTAAGCGATATATCAAATGCGTTGGAAATAAAGGCAACAAATTTGCCAAAATACTTAAAAGTTTTAATTGACCTTGATATTATAGAAAGGGTTGTTCCTATAACGGAAGATAAGCCCGAAAAAAGCAAGATGGGGCTGTATAAAATCAAGGATAACTATATAAGATTTTGGTTTAAGTTTGTATATCCTTATAAATCATACATTGAAAGCGAACACTTAGATTTTGTTCTTGATAAAATCAAAGAGGGTTTTATAAAAAATCATGTTGCTTATGTGTATGAGGATATTTGCAAAAATCAATATCTTCCTGAGTTGATTATTAAAAACACTTTCGGTTTCACTCCTACCAAAATCGGTAAGTGGTGGGACAGAAAAGATACAGAAATTGATATTGTCGCAACAGACAATTCCAATAACATCATCTTTGGCGAATGCAAATATACCAAAAAGCCGCTTGATGTTAATGTATATTATGACTTGCTTGAAAAGGCGAAAAAAGTAAATTGGAATAAGCAAAACAGGAATGAATATTTTGTATTCTTTTGCATTAACGGTTACACGGAAAAAATGCAAAACCTCGCAAAAGAAAATTCAAATATCGTTTTGTACTGAAATAAATACAAGTCTTGTGAAACGGCACTGATGCTTAATTGAGCATTGGTGCTGTTTTCTTTTCACCAAAAAATCTATAAAAATTAAAATTCATTGTATTATTAAAATTGAAAGTGAGCATTTTGACTGTCTGTTTTTAATCAAATAACAACAATCGCAAAAATATATGTATTGACAAACGATATATCGCATACTATAATAGTTCTAAATAGAACGATTAACGAGGAGTGGCAATATGCATTTTTGGGACAGGCACAAAACAATTACCGGCTATTACGAATCGCTCACAAGTTCGATTTGCGACAAGTATGATTTGACCCAAATGGAATATGACATACTGATGTTTTTGCACGGCAACCCCGAATTCAATACGGCGGCAGACATTGTCAAAATTCGCAAATCAACAAAATCTCATGTTTCAACCTCGCTCAAATCACTTGAAAACAAAGGCTTGATTGAAAAGAATCAAAGCGAAAGCAACAAAAAACACATAGAAATTTTTGTGACCGAAAGTGCAAAAAGCATAATCTACGAGGGTATCGACACGCAAAAGCGTTTTGCCCACGATGTGCTCAAAGGATTTTCGGATGAGGAAATCGCAACATTCAAGAATATTTTTGAAAAAATCTGCAATAACGCAGAAGATTGTTTAAACAAGAAACAACACCGTGAATGTTAGTTATCTGAAGTAAAAAAAGGAGTTTTAATTATGGCAAACAAAAAATACAAACCGCAAATTCCCGATATTATGGAAGCAATTTTTGACGCAGGATACTTGATTTTCGACTTAATCGCAGGTATTTTATTCTTCGCATTTTCAAAGGGCAATCCTTTGTTCATCTTATACGGCGTGTTGACATTGACACTTTGCGGCGGTGACGCATTCCACCTTGTTCCGAGAATCATCAGAGCAGTTCACGGAAGCAACGACAAAATCAAAAGGCAACTCGGACTCGGCTTGCAGGTTTCATCAATCACAATGACAGCATTCTACATTGTTTTGCTGTATATCTGGAAGCTTACATTCCCCGAATTGACAGCACCCGTTGCAGTTGAAGCAATGATTTGGATTTCCGCAATCATCAGAATGGTAATCTGCGTTCTTCCGCAAAACAATTGGTGTTCAGACAAAGGCAACATGAAGCTTTCCGTTATCAGAAACGCAGTTTTCACAGTAACGGGTATCGGCGTAATTATTCTTTACGCAATTTCAGGCAATACTAACGACCTTCATATGACAAGAATGGTTGCCGCAATCATCATTTCATTCGGTTGCTACATCCCTGTAACATTGTTCAGCAAAACAAAGCCAAAGGTTGGCCTGCTTATGATTCCAAAAACCTGTGCATATATGTGGATTATCGTAATGGGCCTTCAGCTTTTATTTTAAGATTTGAAACAATATAGATCGGTCGGTCGCATATTAAAAACATAAAATTAACGAAAAGCCTACATACGCATGAGAAAAAGCGTTGAAGAAAACAAATCTTCAACGCTTTTGTGTTATTAACACTAATAATCAGTCAACGCCAAGAGCTTTGTAAACCGCATCCTCAGCACTTGAATAAAAAATCATATTAAAACAACCAATCAATTCCGCCGGAACCGTTGAAAGATCCGCAGCAGACGTAATAGGAAGAAGTACTTTTTTCGCTCCGCTATCCAAACAAACCTGCAAACTGTTAGCAAGTTCATCAGCCTTAATAAGTGTTCCTGCAATGCTAATTTCACCAAGAACTGCAAGACTGCTTGCAACAGGTTTACCTAATGCCACCGAAGATAAAGCAATCAGTGTTGGTAATGCCAATTTGTCTGTCATACCAATGCCCTGCAAGTCTTGGTAATTGATGATATAATCCTTTGTCGTCGTACTAATAGAGCCACTGATACGGTTAGAATTGGCTTTCAGGAAATTAAACGCTGTGTTCGTTGCTTCTTTGCATTTTCCATCAGAACCAAGACCCGAACGCTCAAATTTTCCATTTCCCGGCATCATCTGAGATTCCAAACGGAATACACCAAGCATACCCGTTTTACCCTGAGCCACGGTATAAACTTGTCCCGGATTGCACATTCCTTCCGGAATCAGCTTTCCACCGCCTTGCTCCGGTACAGACACATAGAATTCCTCAAATGTTTCATTATCAATGTATGAGAAATTAACATCATAGAACTCCATACCACCAAGTTTCTTTAACTGTTCTTTTACTCTGCGACGCATTTCAAGAGAAATCCTTAAGATTTCTTCCAGTTCTTCTTTAGTATATTCTCCGTCAGGATAAAGCAGCTTGATAAATCCACCGACCATTTTTCTAACAGCAATTGTGTCTCGCTGATTTAAGTTCTTTCCAAGACGGAAGTATTTATCCAAGGCATCGCCATACTGTTCTTTACGAAGTTCTCTGATAAACTCCGCAAGATAATCGCTAATAAAGCCATAATCATCTGTAAAATGTTTAGGCCTAAACTTAGGAATTTCCCATCCCGGAATATAACAGTGCATACGATCAAGAAATGCAGTATCGTTTCCCATTACTGATGGAAAAGGTGCAAACAAACTTGATGTTTTCAATAACACATCAACACTTTGATTTATATTTCCGACGAATACCATCGAGGCAGAAGCTGATTTTTCTTCTTTTCCACGAGCAAAAGAGCCCGATGCCATATAGTCTTTCATTATTTGGATACCGTCTTTATCTTTGAAATTGATACCTGCAACTTCATCAAAAGCTACACAATCCCAAAGACCGACAAGTCCGACTGTTTTTCTTCCCATATTGTAAAACAGATTGGCAACTGTAGTTTGGCCACCGGATACAAGAATGCTATTTGGTGAAATTTCTTTATATAAATGAGACTTACCTGTACTTCTCGGACCGAGCTCACACAAATTAAAATTATTTTCCACGAGCGGTAACATACGTGCAAGAAGCAACCACTTTTCTCTTTCGGTCAGTGTGTCCGGTTCCATACCGATAGAACGGAGCATTACGCTTATCCATTCATCTTTTGTAAATGCCTTTCTCCCTTGTTTCAATTCATTGATGTCAACGTGTGGCATCTGAATCGGTGTCAGTTTACGGATATGGATAGGAGAAGCATTTTTATCTTCCTCTATGTATTCATATTCAAGTTGAACAATACACCAAATGCCACCACAGAGTAAACGGTCATACTTACTTGGATATTCTTCTGATATTGGAATAGCTTTAATTCCAAGATTAGAAAATTCTGCCTCGTAGGTATCTTTTCTAATATTAAGATTAACCGTAATCTTATCAATGACAGTATGACTTCCTCTTTGACGGAGCAGGGAAAGAATTTTCTGTGCTTCGTCTGGTCGTACATAATTGTCTGCCAATATTCTTTTTACATTTGCCACACCTTCTTCAATGATGGACGGGTCATCAGAACTGCAATACTGTCCAAGTAAAAATTCAAGCACATAAACCGGAACATTCGCACCTTCCTTGATGGATTTCGTCAAATCCTTACGGACAATCTTTCCATCAAAATAAGTGCGAAGTTTTCTGTTTATGTCCGACATTTCTTCAAAATCGAGTAATGCACTTTTTTCGGAAAAATTATTTTCTTCTGTGCTCTGTTCACTACTTTCGTCATCGACAAAATCAGCATAACCTAATGTGATGTCATTCTCATTTATATCCATTATATATTATTCCTCCCTGTCAAAATTTTCAGAAATTTGTTTCAAAATATGGTGTATATAATTTTTAGCTATACTTTCTTCACCCAAAAAGTTATATTTTTCATCAAGGTAACTTTCAATTTGAAGTAAGATAGAAAGTATGTTATTGACGATACTCACCGGATTATTTTTTGAATTTATATCAGACAATTGGGTACCCATACTAAAAAGCACATTCCAAAAAGTTCCAAGTGGATAAAGCGAAGAAAACATTTTCTTATAAAACTGGCCTGTTGGCGTATTATTTGCAATTTCTTTTACATATTGTTCCGGAGTAACTTCGGTATGTATCCCTGTCAGTTGAAATGCATCATTCATCATTACAAGCTTTACAGATTTAGGTTGCTTTGTCAACATAACAACATCACAAATACAGTTCAAAATCTCAAGTTCTAATAGAGGTAGCAACTCGTCTTTGGATATATCATTCGTTATATTTGATTCATCTATCAAATTTTCATAAATGATTTTCATTTCTTCAAGTCGTTCTTTTATCGGTACAATTCCAAGCCAATCTATCTCATCATTAGTAATTTCACGTACCTGGTTAATTTGAAAATTTATACAGTCAATAAAGTTCTGACAAATGTCATTTGATATATCGCTGTTAGGATTTCCTAAGAAAGAAAAACGAATTATTATTGAGGTTATACAATCAATCACATCTTGCAAGTCCTTTTGAGTGCCTGATTTGTATAGTGCTCTAAAAAAATCAACCCAAAAGCTACCGGCATAGCAAAGATCAATTGCTATGATACTTCTAAAATCCCCAATGTCAGCGCCTCTTTTAGCGGCTTCTATATAAGAACTTTCAGCAAAGGGATAATTCATATTATTAAAATAAATTTTAATGATCTTGCTTTGCTCTTTTGTAACTTTTCCCTGCCTTTTTATTACAAGAGCAAAAGCGTACAGAGCAAGATATGTGCTTCCGATACCTATTTCTTCCGGAATATATCTTCTAGACGCCTTTTTCACAACTTTTGTGACAACATCAAAAGCTTGTGCACTATCATCTGCAATTTTCTCATAGCATTCCTGGTAAAACTTTTGTGTTTTAATTCGCTTTTTTTCTCTTTCTTCGCTCATGTCTCTAATAGTCATAGCGACGGCAAAAGCTATAGCATTAGAAAATCCCCAATCACTCATAACGAAACAACCCTCTTTCAATATCAATTAAAAAAACCAAAATCATCTGCAAATGCAATATCCATAATAATCTCGTGACGAAGAACTTCTATATCATTCTTATCGTCATATGCAACCAAGTAGTATTTCTGCGATTTATCGTATTTTTTATTCTTAAAGTTAAAGCGGAGTCTGAACATTCGCTTCGTCGTATCTTTATCTTTCTTATCTGCAATAACAATATTCTCATTAGAAATCTTCTCGTTATTATCAGAAATAAAATATACTCGGTAACTTGTTTCTTTCACAATATCACTTACCGGCTCTGTCTGAACAAAATCCAGTGTCGTGATAAGATTTGTAATCTTTGAAGTCAGGCTTACAAGAGCAATCTCTGCAAGGCTTGTTTCCTTTTTGCCTTTATCTACTTTCACATCAATCATTGGTACAAGCATTTCCTGCGCAGAGCAGCCACCATGAACATAGTTCTGTCCTGCTCCTGCAACCTTGAAAATATCCGAGGCAAGAGGAAACGATACAATACGCTCATCGTCATTGCCAAGTACCTTACCAACCGTTGTATGGCAAACACCGTCTGCCTTGATTTCTTCGGAAGATATGGAATAACGTTGTCCAACGCTGTTTGATTTTGAAGCAGCTCCGGCAATCTTATCAGTTGCCTGAATTTTATCTCTCTTATAAATAAATCCGTGGTCTGCCGTCACAATGAAATGCAATGTATTTGCCTGCGATGCAATCCTCTTTATCAAAGTATAAATCTCTTCAATTGCTTCTTCACAAGCTGTAAAGACTTCATTCTCAGAAGCCGCTTTATCTCCACGGGCATCTATCTGATTATGATAAATATACACAACGTCCTGTCCGGTAAAGATAGAACGAAGGTCAGCCTGCTTCATTGTTTTGAGAGAGTCAAACTGAACACACTTGCTGTTAACTTTATACTCTTGCAGTATTGCTTCTCGCTGTTCGGTTGAAGCACACATTTTTCCGTCAACAAGCACCTCATAAGAATCACTATACTCAATCGTTCTATGAGGAAGGAGAGAAGCCATACCTAACGGTGTATAAGATGGAAGAACGCCTTGCATTGCTCCGATAGAAGCATTGCACTTCTCATCTGCCTGCATTTTTTCAAACAGCGTATGTGCAACCTCATAACGAAGTGCATCGGATATAATAACAACTACTCTGTCCTTTGAGTAATTGATATGTCTTGCAAAGAAATCTCTCTGCAATGTAAGTCCTGTTTCTCCGTCTGCGTCTGCAAGCTCATTGTTCCAGTTCACTGTTATCCGATTCAAATACTCATTCGTATAGATATTCTCAACCAGTTCCCTGATTTTTTCAAACTGCGTGGTATCTTCCAATTTATCAAAGTAAAAATAGAAGTATCTATAATAACGGTCAATCTTATATGTTGACTCCATATATTCCTTAACCAAGTTTTTGATACCGCTGACTGGCTGATACTTACCTTCAGCAATCATATCAAAGGCATTTTGAAGAATGAAATACTCGCTGCGGAAGTTCTTTCCAAAATGCCCTTTCCTGCGTTCTACACAAAGCTCCGGAATCGTCTTTCCATTCAACTTTGCTCCTATATCCTCATTCTCAAGTCTGCCGATAATCCAACTAATCAGAAGCTCATCAACACCTGCAAAGATATTGCAATCTACAAGTGTTTCCGCTTCCATCTTCTCAAGATAATTCTTACCGTTGATTGCATTATAGATAATCTCTGAAATCTCATCAAAACGTGTACCATATAGATAACTGTTCATCAGGTTATCCATAAATGCAATGATATTACCGGATTTATAAGAAATAAATGGTTTCCAAGCCTGCGGCATATCCGTGTGAATACTCTTAGCCGCATAAGTAACAAACATCGTGATAACAAGTTTTTCAAGTGTTGGCTTCGGATCATTATATCCAAATGTCACATCTGCCTGCTGCCAGAATGCAGAAAGCAAATCATACTTCTCAAACTCTGTTAGGTATTTGTTATCCTGCAAGCCATCGTCTGTCAAAATTGAACGCAATACTTCCTCAAAAGAAGCGGTCTTGTCCTTGCAAAGAACGCTCATTAAAGCAACTTCTATCGTACTTCTATTGAAATTCTCTATTTCCAAATCATAAAACTTCTGCGTTCTGTCTTTATTCGCAAAGAATTTAATATAATGTTGAATAACAGGCTTGTACCGTTCATCAATTCCTAAATCAAGCGTAAGCAAAGAAGCACGGTCGGCAAAAAATTCTTTGGAATATCGAATTGTATCTGCAAGATGGTTGTCCCTTATACTTGGTTTTGCAAACGGAGCATACACAAGATAATTGGTTGTCGTATCCTCTCGTTCTAAGAAGTATTTGGTATAGAATTGGTTGTCCGGCTCAAGATGCAGAACCTTTGCATTTTCCAGTTCTATGCTGTCAATATCCTCCTGAAACTCCGCATTGGCATCATACCAAAACACAAGTTTACGGACATCACTTGCAAACTCACTATTTAATTTGTCTGTAATCTGTTTTAAGTTTAGTTCTGCCATAAGCAACCTCTATGAATTATTTTTTAGTTTTATATCATCGACCATATCTTGATAAACATCATATTCTACTATTTTATTTCCTACATCTGTTATCCTTTTTAATATTTTTTGTTCTTCTTCCTCGCTGACAGCACTTGATGCCTGCTCACTTTGTTCAATCCAAAATATAAACTCATTTCCTAAGCTGCTCTCTACTATTTGATTTGCCGCTACAATCGTTTGGCTATCATTAAATACCTGAGTCCCTTTCCATACTTCATTATCATTTCTTGAATAAAGAGTCACGATAATAATACCCATAAGATTAGATATTGTATATATAGTATTACCTGAATATCCTGAGTAGGATGTTAAAGAACGATGTATAGTGGTATGTGGTCGTCCGCTTTTAAACAAATTGTCACCGTCTGTTTTTGCATTCATTATTCTGTCAAAAAAGAAAATATGATGTTCAATATTTCCTAAATCATCACGTCTCGATAACAAAAATTCTCGCATAATTTTTTCTGATTGTATCATTCCTTCTAACGCATCAATTTTTAGAGTCTTTTCTTTAACAAAATCTATTATATCCAAATAGAGGCTTCTCCAAGATAATGATGTAAGGAAGTAAAACAATCTTTTATCGTAACCGAATTTATCTTTCTTATCCTTTTTGTATGGGTAAAAAATCGTATTAGCGAAATATCTTTCAGACGCACTAAATAATTCTTCGCAATCGTGACAAAGCATATAATGCTTTTCGATGTCCTGAGCAATTCGGTTCGGATTTTCATGACTGCGAATATTGCCTATCGAAGTATTTTTCAGATATTTCCCTATAAATTTAGGAATAATATGGCTAAGTTGCAGTTCCTTATCTTCGCCACATAATGCACATTTACCCATCATATCCACCTCACTTATATCTTCGCCAAAATCTGCATTTTCTTTCCATCAGTGGTCTGGACTTTTTCGTAATTGACCTTTACACCGTCATCAAGGTCGATGTCGATACGTGAAAGAGCCAAGTGAGCAATTTTAGCATCATAGTCTTTGGTTTCCTTAATCTGTTTCTGAAGTTTTTCCTTACGCTTTGTAGCGTTGGAAATTTCCTTATTATCGTGGCTATTGTCTATAATTTCCTGCATACGGGTAATCTCTTTTTCATACACACGCTGAATACGATGCAGATACTCAACTCGAACATTACCGATGGTATCAGCGTTCCAACGGTGCATATAAACAAGAGCCTTAAATCCATTCTGCTTACCACTATCAAAAAGCCAGTAAATCGGACGCTTCTGGTAAGTCTTAATATGGTCTTTGATAAAATCTGTCAAGAAATAATTTCTGATTACTTCACGGCTTGTCTTTCCTTTATTACCAAGGGCATTCGCAATAAAATCAAGGTTTTCTTCAAGGGTATCTTCTCCATAAACCTTTTTCAGCCAAGCACAAAACAGACCGACAATATCATCTTCAAAATATTCCTCGTCTGTAATCGGAATGCAGTTATCTGCATCGGGAATAAAGGTTTTATACTTACTTCCGTCCCACTCTCCGCCTGCGTAAGCTAAACCGTCAACATCAAGAGAATATCGACCAAACATACAACCCACTGCGTAGGACACAAGCGACACGATTTCGTCGTGAAGAGTACGGACATAGTTACTGCCTTTCATACTTTCGGGCACATCGTCTTTGCTGTCATATACTCTGTGAACGGTAATGTCCTTGTCTGCCACATCAGGCGTCAACTCGTCATTCAAACCGTATATGTCAATAAATATTCTGTTTAACTCTTCTTCATTTTCTTTAAGTTTGAGGAATCTTTGCTCGCATTCCTCTTTCCATTGCTCGTATTTATCTGAAATTCGTTTTGACACTTTTTAATCCTCCAAAACTATTTGTTGCCACAAAGAATACAGTCATCTTCATTCACTTTCTTGCTCTTATAGATACTCATGAATTTGTCAGCAAATTTTTTTGTAAAATCTCGGTCTAAAGCAGTTGACCAAGTTTCCTCATTTCCATTAGCGTTATCACTCCAATTGTACGAGCCGTTCATCACATATTCCAAATCTATAATGCAAAACTTATCATGAAAAACATGACTACCCGGCAGAACAATTCCAATCGTATCAAAGTTTTCTTTTAACTCTGGTAGTAAATACTTATTGCTATTATTCCCGATGGTCAAAATCCTTATATTTACTCCCTCATTTTTCTTCAAAATAAGTTCGTCGTATATTCTTCTGTTTGTAAACCATGCAACTGCTATCCAAATCACATATTTTGCATCTCTGATAGCTTCGATTATTGTTTTTTCAATGCTGTCAAATACTACATCGTATTCTTTATAATTTATATCAGCATCTTCTAAATACTTCGGTCCCAAAATCAAATCGCCAAAAGCATAACTTTGAGTTTCTTTATAAACTTGTCCAAATAATTGAACCAAATCATTTCTCAATTCTTTTGCTCTGGCAAGCAGAGGGATAGGGACCCTTAAATTTATATTCTCTTTCATTTGATTCCAAATTTTATTGCTAAATTTATTTGTTTTTATAAAATCAATAGTTGATCGCCTTAATATTGTTTGAATCTCTTTACCCTCTGAAGTTTCATCCATTTCTTTTAAATACTCAATACATGTCTTTAGAAAAATTTCACCTTGTTTATTCATACAATCACCCCATATTATTACATCTTCAGCATCTAAAATATCTGCGTTCGCATTTCCAAAAGAACTTGGAAAGTTTCTAAATATGACATAGCGTTCAATCTTTATATTACGATGTTTTTTATTAGTTTAAAATACCAATGGAGATGGCTGAACAATCTTTTCCAATTCAGAAATCAAGTTATGAAGATACGGAAATAATTTTTCGTCATCAAAAGTCAATAATTCTTCTATGTTTTTTTCTAAGGACACTTTCAGGCGTACATCTCTCGTATCAAAAGCAACCTGCGTCATAGAACCATCATCATTAAGACGGTTAAACTTTGCAAATTTTGGTCCTGTAAATTTTATTATTTCCTCATAGGCAGGTTTGCCACGATGTTTACAATAATTATACAAATGACGAATAGAACTTTCTTTATATTCTTTCCAGAAATCAATGGTCATTTGGACAGCATTATCAAGTTTTGGACACATTTTTTTAATATAGCCGATTGGATTTGTTGCGCAAAGCGGTTCGGCTACCAAACCTTCTGCACTACGCATAAGTTCCATGGCCTCGCCCATAGATTTTACACTTTCGAACTTAACGGCACAGTCATCTTGATAACAAACATATTCTGCTGACAAGTAAAGCAATACCCATGACAGATCTACAAGAATATTGTAATACATCAGTGCTGCCTCGTAAAAGTAGCTTCTCCATGTGTTTCGTATTCCGCAATCGGCATTTACGTCGCCCGTTGAAAATAACCAGTCCTTGTAATTTTCCCCGTCTGTTTGACGAAGAAAAAACCTCGCCGCTGTATATTGATCGCCAATTTCAAACTGCTTCGCTCGAAAGAAGAAGTCTCTATCTTCTGGTAGCATAATTCCGCACCCTTCCTTGATAATCGGCTTTGATGGTGGATAAAGATCACAATGATTTGTTTTAAACTCCATTTTACACCTCACACTAATGGATTTCGTTTGAAATCCCAACTTGTTTCATACGAATCCCAATCAATCTTCGACTTTTCAATATTTGAAAAAGTTAATTCTCGAATAGTATTAGCTTCAATATCATAATCAACAATTGGCAATCTTCCAATATCACCAGCTTGAAAATTGATCGTTGGGGCTAATAACTTAAGAATTTCAAGTGCTATTTTAGAATTACAAAAACCGAGCAGGATAATTAAATCTTCTTTCCGAGTATAAAAAGACATACCAGCTATATCTGAAAGATTATTTTCTTTGTACCTAAAGGCAGGTTGTCCAGAAGTGACAAGAGACCAAGAAACAGAAGGTTTAAATTTCAATTCAAGAGGATAATCCTGCACATTACGTTTATCAGTTTTAGCGTGATTAAATATTTCATAACCTTCATTTTGCCAATTCACGATACAGTCATTATTTCCGTACCATTTTCTAAACTCGCCGCCTTTATTATAAGGAAACCATTTTGCACCTGATGATGAAGCCTTTTTCCAATCATTTGCAGTTGAATTAAATCTTTCGATTTCTACTTCCCACCAAAGACGAACAAATCGTCCATTTTCTCCAGTTTTCATTCCATTGCGCGCAAGTGCAATATTGCCCAATGATTTTCCGTTTGCGAACGCACTAAGCAACCCATCATTTACCCAATAAGCGATTGGGGAGCCGGGGATTTTAGAAAAGTTGGTTTGGTCTGTTTCGTAATAGTAGCCGCAAGATTTATCAGCCAAAGCCTCAAGAACTTTTTGTTTTTGTACTTCCATACCGCCTTTAAAGTCAGATAGTCTAAAACATAATGATTTGTTTATATCATTATCATTTCTTAAAACAAAAGTACAGATTGGTACTGTAGCCTCTTCAAAGGCAGAATATTCGAACTGAATTAAAGTTGAAAGGTGTTTAAAATTTATTATGTAATTTCTCAAATGTTCATATGTTTTTATAAACATCCATACAAGCGGTGTCATAAATGCCGAGTAACCGTCCGGCGTGCAGAAAGAAAAGTTGTGATACATAAATACGCTGAACAAATCGCCTTTATATTCGGCAAAATTATCTACTATATACTTCTTTAATTTTGCGTCAAACTTGTTCATATACGGTGGATTAGTAACAACAGCCGTATATTTTTTAGCCATAAGCTTTGCTTGATTAACAAGTGCACGAATATCATCGGTTTTGCCACGGAAAATTTGAGCCTCAAAATCGACAGGAACAGACTGCTCAAAATCATCTATAACAGACAGTGCGTAATCATAATCGGAGTCAGGGACATTTAATATTGAACCGTATTCCTTAGCGTTGATAAAGGTATCAACTACTGTTTGAAATATTTCTCTAAATTTTTCATCATCCGATATTTTTTGCCAAGAGTCAACAAGAAAGTTTGACTCTTTAATTGAATAAACATTAGGCTTAATGTTACGAGTTAAAATTCTTCGGTCGTAAGAACGAGCTTTCATCATAACGGCAAAATATGCAAGCTGATATGCTCTATCGTCAATATCAAGACCGAAAAGGTTATTTTCAAGTATGAGCGAAGTTGCATCTCTTTCGGTATAGCCACATTCAAGATAAATCTGCATAAGCACTTCAAAAGCATAAACAAGAATATGACCGGAGCCCATACACGGGTCAAAAACAGTTAAATCTTCAGGTGATATTTTTTCGTCAACAGTTGTAAAGTTTTCAGGCTCAACATAGAATTTCAGCTTGCTTTTAAGGTCGCTTTCAGGGTTTCTTTCTATCCAATATCTGCCAAGTGAGTTATCAACCATATATTGAACTACCCAATGAGTAGTGAAAAGTTGGGTTGCAGCAGGTACATCTTCTTTTTTTATTGCTTTTCCGCCTTTTATATCAATAACGGAAGAATGTTTTTCGGAAATATAATATTGATAAAGCCAACCGATGATTTGAACCTGTCCCTCTTTTTCAACATTAAAATCATCCTCTTCAATATCGTGAACAAGGTGATAAAGAACGCCATCGCTATCCGTAAACGAAACGGTGAGGAGCAATTCCGAATAATCATCGGTTTTTTCAAACAGTTCGGGTAAAATATTGTGAAGCTTATTACACTGCTTAATAAAGAGCATACGGAATAGTTCGTCCAGTTTATTATCGTCTTTTAACTTGATTATCTTATCCTGTTCGTCTGATGTAAATTCCAAATCGGCATCAAACGGTGTCGTTACTAAATCAGGCTCTTTCTTCGCCTTATTCTCAGAAGAAAGCACACGAACACCGGAAGGCAAATAATCATTGACTTCCATAAAACGAATCGCAATCAAGCGATTAAACCAAGTATATGCAACTTCCTCAACCACATACCCAAATGCGGATTTATAGTCGCCGTTATTTTTTTCTTTTTTTCTGATTGCATTGACCAATGCATTACGCTGTTTAATCTCTTTACCCGATACTTTGGCATAATCCTTTGTTCCGATATCATAAAATTCCAAGTCGGAGGTTGAGTGAGGCAATTTGTCCGCAATGCCGTCCTCTGTAATGCCGAGCATACCTGCCTTATATGTAATATCGGATATAAGCTTTTGTCTTGCCCAAACGGCAAAGTTTTTTATCGCTGTTTTATTCATTGTATTTCTCCTCAGAACTCAATATTGATAATCGTATCTTCTTCCAAAGTGTTCATAAGTTCCTTCTCAAGCTCGTCAATATACTTTTTAACATCTGTTTCATTTTCTATCTGCCAAGTGGAAGCAGCATTGATAGATTTAATGCTGAGAGTTTTCTTTTTCTTTACTTTCACGGCAGGTGCCGTAGTCTCAGAATCGCAATTATCAAATTGTTCAGCAGATTGTTCGCAAGCAATGAGTTTTGCTTCCTCATCGCTAATTTCATTTAGGCAACGGACCTTGAGTGCATCTGCTTCTAACTTGATATTTTGCAAATCAGCGATATTGGCACAATGATTAGCTTTGTCACTGATTTCTTGGAACAAGCGAATATATTTATCCGCCAATTTATCGTGGCATTTTTTATCTTTCAAATCTTCAAACACACGCTGTCTTGCATCTGAAATTGCAATATCTATAGGCTTTTGAGTTTCTTTCAGCAACGAGCCGTAAAGGCTGATAAATTTATCCAGCAACTCAGGCAATTTGAATATTTCAAAATAAGGTGACGGTTTTTTCAAAACATCATTAACATTTTTAACAACCGATTCTATATCACCGTTTACGATAAATGTTTTACTGTCATCGTAGGTTTTCATCAATTTAAGTGCCTTGTCAAACAAGGTTTTTTGCTCTCCTGCAAAGAACTTTTTAACAGGCTCATAATCCTCTGCAAAATCAAGAAAATCATCTTTCTTTTGGTCTACAAATGCGAAAAACTCAGCAGAATATTTCATCTGCATTGTATCTGTCATAAGCTTTTTACCTGTTAAAATTATATTTTTACCGGGATATGCGCTCTGTGTCGCATAGTAAATATCCAATTTTTCAAGGTCATTCTTCAGATTTGATGCATAACCAAGAAAACTCCTCATAATCGCATCGTCATCATCACTTGCCGAAGTAACATTGAATAGTTCTTTCATTACTGTACGGACAGACTTCTTCTGCTTTTCATTCGCTTTTACACGCTTCTCTGTCATCAACTTTTCGTTAAACTCTTTACGTGTCAGATAACGGATAATTTCTTCCGGAGTCTTTGAAAGCAATGTAACTGCATCGTTATTAACAAACATTGCAATTTCGCCGTCTTTGAACAGCTTTGCAACAAGCCACTGAACATCAGCTTCAGCAAAACCATACGGTGCTTTCAAGAAACGTTCCAAAATAGATTTCATTGAAGTTTTCATATGTCGCTGTGTGTTCAAAGCGATATAGTCATTAACATCGTGCAAAGCCAATTCATTCTTTGCAGTATTTGTACCTGCAAGAGTAAGCTGCTGTCCATTGTTTTTAAACAGTGTGCGTATATCCGACTCACTCATTGCCGTATCAATATAAGACAACTTATGATAAACAGTTGAAACAAGCTTGCCGAGTGCTTCATTTATCTTGGATGCAATTTCCTTTGCTCCGCTCTGAATTTTATCTCCATTCACATAGATTTCTGCATTCTTCAAGCTTTCGGAAAGGAACAGCTTTGCAGCACCGTTTCTCTCACGCATTTCCACTTTCTTAGCTTCTTTAATGCTTTCAAACTGTGTAACTGCATTTGTAGCGTCAAAGCGGATAAATTTTTCTATCTGCAAAGCAGAGCGGATTTCATCAAGGAAAGTTCTGTCGTCAGGTAATACTACCAAAACACAATTTGACTGACCGGACAGAATTCTCATTGTCGTTTCATCTGCTCGCTCATCGCTGTTCGGAGTAAGGATTTTCAATGTTATATCATTATTCTGATTTGCCTTATATGGTTTATCATCGACAACCTGATTGAAAGCAAACGCATATCTGCCGTTGAAAGCAGGATAGCGATACTTCTTTTCATCATAAAGACCGTCAAAAATCATCTCGGATACTTTTGCAATAACTTCCCCGGAATCTACATTCTGTGATTCAATCGCCCTGTTGATTTCCTGCTCCTCATCTGTCAGGAATACATAAATGTCCCCGTTCTTCTGAACCAAAGTCTGACGAACAAGACGTTTTAATGCATCTTCTACCTGCTGTGCAAGAGCAATACGGTCATCATTTACATTGGATACCATAAGACTTGTGATATTCGGGGTATTTGCTTTGATTTCCTTAACGTACTTAATCATAAAGAGTGTTTTCAGTACATTAACATCGAAACATTCTTTTTCGTGATTTGGATTCAGATACTCATTATCTAAGGCACGGGAAATAACACCCTTATGAGAATGGTCAAGAAATTGCTCAAGGGCGTCATAGAACATATTAAATGGCACAATCGTTCCCGGTTCATCGTTCATAACCTTTACGGCAGATTCTTTGAACAACGCAAGCATAGAACGCTCGCCTTCTGCCAAATGCTTACCGGATGCACCGTGAGTACGAATGGAAGTCAGAACACTTCCAAGCAAATTAAACTGATATGGAATAAACGGATAGATGTCCGCAAAATTTTCTCTGTCTGAATATAATTTCTTTTCAACACCATCGTTGAACAGAATGAGGTTTTTGATGACTGTCGCCTTATCATCATAAAGCAGTGTAAGTGTCTGTTTTCCTGCTTCGTTCTTTTCAAGGATTCTCTTTTTGATAACCTCATCAACATTAGCTGATGAGAGAGAAAGTCTGGTATCAAAACGTCCCTGAATTTTCGAAAAGTCATTTCCTTTTGTTTTTGTAATCGAATCAATATCCTGCTGACTTGTTACGATAATCCAAGCTTTACCGCCGCAGGCAGTACCCAAATCTTCTGTTACAGTCTGAAGGTTCAGCATAAGTTTAGAATCGTCGCCTATGTACTGTCCAATCTCATCAATCAAGAATACGATATGATGATTGCTCTCTTTTTTATCAAGATATTTTTTAACAAGTCTGGCGAAATCCTCAACCTTATATGTATATTCACCGGTAGCTTTTTCACAAAAGTTTCTACCGGCTTCTACACTCATAAAACCAATCTCATCAAGAACCTCTACCACATCGTCCTGAATGAAATCAAAGTCGCTGCGTGATTCATCCCAAGCAGAACCAAAACTATCCTCAAATTTTTCTTTGAATAAATCATACTTTCCTTCTTCCGTCAAGTTGCGTTCCAAATCTGCAAGGAACGGATTAGAACCACTAAACCCCTGCATTTCATTGAACACATTCTGCAATACGGAAACAATGGCGACCTTAGACTGTTTGCCATTTACTTCGCTTTTAGAGTCAATATTGAAAAGGACAACATCCGTCGGAATCGTACCTGCCAGTTTCATATCTGCAAGCACCATATGGTCAGAAATTTTATTATCATCTACGAAGTAATCAATCGCTTTCTTGCCGCCAACTTCTTTATTTTCAAGGAGATAGGATAAAATCTTCAGGAAGTGAGATTTACCACTTCCAAAGAAGCCGGAAATCCACACACCCATCTTGTCTGTATTTCCGGTAATTCCTCTCTTATAGCTTGCAAAGAAATCAGAAAAATGCTTCTGAAGTTCTCTTGTCACAACATATTCTTCAAGCTCTTGCTTAATATTTGCGTCGTCATCCTGTCCAACTTTGATTACGCCTTTAATATCTCTGTCGATAGGCTTTGAAAACATATTCTTGATAATCATAATTTCCTCTCCTCTTAATCCACAAGCTTGAATGCTCTGTAATAGTTATCGTCCTTTATTTCTCCAAACAGCACCAGTTCCTGACCGTCATAATTGCCCGGATAAAACAGCACTACCGGAACATTATCTATGACCTGATGTAAATTATTTAGTACCGTATGTGAACGCAATATCGGATAGCATTTTCCTATACCAGTAATAAACACAACTGCTTTCTCCGGCGTATTATCCCTGATATGATTAACTATCAGACTATCTGATGATGTTATCCTCAACATATTGCTGATAGATTTTGATACTCTCTCAAACCCTTTTATCTTTTCAAACTGATAACACTTTTCTAAATATCCTTTTTTGATAAGAATATCAATCATAATGTCGTAAAGGTCAAACACTACAACTTTGAAATCATCATCTGAGTTTTCACTTTTTTTCTTGATGTATTCTATCCTCTCACGGATATACAATTCTTTTTCAGCCGGGTAATCAAAGATATAGTATCCGACTTCATTACCTAACCCTTTGTTCTCTCTAAACGAGGGTTTTTGTATCATTTCTTCTGCTTTATCTAATCGTTCGTCAAGCGACATCATTTAGTCCACCCCTGTAATTGCCTTAATCATTGCACTCTCTCCACACACTTCAAGATAACGTTCTAAAGCAATATCAAGAATTGGCGGCGTTATTGTTTTCTTCTTATCAACAACCGTTAGAAGGTTCGCATCTGTCAAATAGTTAAAATATATCGAGCGAAGCCTGCGTTTTGTACCATCTGTCCAAGCTGCAATATCTTCACTTTGAATTTCTTTATTCTTGAAAAAAATATTTACATCTGCATCTTCGATTATCGGAATACCAAGTATATTTTTTTCTCGATACACTTCAAACATAAATTCAAAAAACAATCGGTCTGACCTGAGAATGGCAATCAAATTGATTACCTTTTGGGTTGCCAAGTCAGAAGTACAAAACAAGTCAATCAGTGTCTTATCAAGTCTTTTGGCTCTATTCCAAATGTATCCATATATCCTTTTGGCTCGATATTCTTTTGCCGCACCAAAAAGATTTTCTTCTATACACATTTTTTTGATTTCTTCTTCGGACTTTCCATCATCAATCAATTTGATGACTTTCTTCATTTCAACAAACCAGAATGATTGGGAAATCAATCCGGCATTGTATTTTTCCTGCATTACATAATCCTCAAATTCTTAAGAATAATTTTTTCGATTTACGAAATAATAAAAGCAGCATTTCTCGGAATAGACAGTTCCAAGAAATGCTGTGTGATTAAATCTTAACAAGATTATTTAATTTATTCATTTGTTTTTTCTTCTGCGTGAGCGATGAATGAACATACAAATTCATCGTAGTTGAAACATTAGCGTGACCGAGAATTTCACTTAGAGTTTTATAATCCATACCAAGTTCGATACAGCGTGTTGCAAAAGAATGGCGAAGAGCGTGGAAGTTTATTTTGTCAATTTTGCAATCTGAAAGACATTTGTTAAAAATATTTTGTGCTTGCCGTGGTTCAATAAATTTATCTTCAAGACCTGTCAGCAAATACGCATTTTCGTTTTTTGGATTGAACGATTTTAAGATAGATACAAGAAATTTAGGTATCGGTATCATTCGATTTGAATTTGTTGTTTTAGGCGGTGTGATGATAATTTTTGTTTTAGAATTTTTGTCATCACATTGTACTCTTTGCATTGTTTTGTCGATACTGACAATGCCATTAAACAAGTCAATATCACCCCATTTCAACGCACAAAGTTCGCCGCATCTTATGCCGGTGTATAATGCAAAAAGTACGGCAAGTTTGGTTAAATCAATATTTTTTGTAAGATAAGCTGTTAATAGTTTTTGCTCTTTTTGAGTTAGTATTTTCAGCTCGTTCTTTTGGTTTTTTGGGAAAGTGATTTTGATATGCTCAACGCATTTATAATCATTATCATAAGCGAAAGAGAGAATGCTGTTTATGACAGAAATATATGTTTTAATCGTTGTAATTGACATCGCATTACAAATCAAAATTTGATTAACTGTTTGCTGAACAATCTTGCTGTTAATCTTTTCAAGCGAACAATCGCAAATTATTTTATCCATATTTTTTGATATGAAAAGATACTTTGTATAAGTCGATTCTTTCCAAAAAAGTTTGTTGTCCTCAAGCCAAAGCGCCGACACATTTTTAAAACTGCTATCCATATTGCAACTCCTAATCCAAAAAATTGTACAGTCGTCTTCTGAAATTCAAATTTATTTGACTGTGATACATTAATATAATATAATAATAGTATTAAGGATTTCTCAGAACTGTCTATTCCGAGAAATCTTTTTATATTACATTGTGTTGCATATTAACTTGAAAAAGTATCAGTTGCAAGTATAAAAATATAATTTTAATTTGAATGTGCCATCGGATTTTGCATATAATATTTCTATAAGAATGCAATATTTGCATATTCTTGGTTGACAATGTGCAATTACTGCATTATAATTCAATCAGAGGTGCAATTATGAATGTTCTAAAAAACTTGAGAATTGAGAAAGAATTAACTCAACAACAAGCGGCAAAACTGCTCGGAATTTCTTTACGCTCATATATCACTTATGAAAATGATGATACAAAAACGGGCACAATCAAGTATAACTATATAATCGAAAAGCTAAAAGAAATAAATCCTATTGATGAGGAGCACGGCATAGTTACTGTTGAATATATAAAAAACAAATGCAAGCCAATACTTGAAAAATATAACGCCGAATACTGCTATTTATTTGGTTCATATGCAAAGGGAAAGGCTACCGAAAAAAGCGATATTGATTTGCTGATTTGTGTTGACATCAAGGGTATTAAATTTTTTGGATTGGTTGAGGAATTACGGTTATCACTCTGCAAAAAAGTTGACGCACTGGATATCAATCAAATAAATAACAATCCCGATTTAGTGAAAGAAATATTGAAGGACGGCATTAAAATTTATGGATAATGTGAAAAACAACAACTATTATTTAAATAAAATCATTTCCGATTTGGAATTTATAATTTATCATATGGAAGACGTTGACATAGAGCAGCTCTCGAAAAACGATATTCTTTTAGATTCAATGCTGTTTCGCATGATTCAAATTTCCGAAAACGCAAAAAATTTAACCGAAGACTACAAAAATTCAAATCCGGATATTCCATGGAGTGCCATATCCGGTTTAAGAAACCGAATTGTTCACGATTACGGCAATGTTGATTTGAATGTGGTGTTTGATACATTGAAAAACGACATTCCCGAACTGTTGGATATACTAAAAAACTAAATATCTAAATTGTAAGATAACATTGATAATCCTTGCCTGCATGGCAAGGATTTTTCTTTTGCGTGAAAATAATTTATAAATTTTTTCTAAAAACACCCGAACAAAACGGAAATTTTTCTCCGTATAGTAGAGGGAGTTTTTTCTAAGTGCTTTTTCTTTTTGGTTTTCACTTTATAAAAATATTCTCTCGAATAATTTTAAAGGAGGGTTTCGTATGCGTAAGAATTGCAGTGGTCAATTTTTTCTTTTGCCAAACAGGATTTTTGATGAACGGTTATCGCCCAACGAGTTTATCGTATATTCTTTTCTCGTTCGAGCGAAGGACTCGTCGGGGCAAAGTTTTTGGTCGGTGCCTATGATTGCGAAAAGCTGTTCGATGTGTGCTTCCACTTGCAGAAAAGTTTTGCATTCGCTTGAAAGCGGTGGTTACATAACTATCTCAAAGCGGTTTATCGGCGGCGAGCAAAAGAGCAATCTATACACGGTCAACAAGATTTAATGCACCGTGCTTTAGGGTTTATCGGCAAAGAATATGAAAGGCTTTGATTTGGAAATTTTATGATTTTTGAAACGAAAATCTGCGGCTTTTGAGTGGGTTTTGGAGCGATTTTCAAGCCGTCGATTTTAAAGCAGGATAAAGGGGTATGATTTTCGGGCATTGAAATGCCCGAAAACGCCGTCCGGCAAAGCCTGTCGGCTTTTCGATTCGTAATACTTTTGCGTATGATTCCAAATTCGTATGCAGTTAGGGCTGTTTTTCGCAGAAAATCAAGGTTTTTGCGTATTCACTTGAGTATTGCGGTATGATAAACCTATTTTTGAAAAATCAGGCAACGCTGTAAGCAAAAATTGGCGAGTTCGCTCTAAAACAGAGTAACTTGTCGGACTAAAACTAGAAACGGCTTACAGGAGATTTGTGCAAGCCTGTGAGCGAAATAGGAGGTTAATATGAACTACAAATTTACAATGAAAGGTACATCAAATTAAAGGAGGCAGATATAAAATCATAAACGGCGTGTTGCCTTATGGCAGCAAAAAACAAAGTAATAAACAGTACGAACAAAACGCATAATACTGTTGGAGGTGCGTCAATGGAAGATAATTCTAAAGTGATGCAAACAACATCATACGACATCAACAACAGTCATTACGAAGTGGTTCGCATATTTGATAAGAGCAGAGATATTAAATCTTTGATAGAGGAAAATATTTCTGCAAAGAATAAGGAGGTTTTTAATTGATATTCAAACCCTCCTGTGATATACTCCGTGTTGGGTATGTAATCCTTTTTTCAAGGAGGTTTTACCAATGAAAACGAACTTGAAATTAGCCGATGCATACTACAGACTATCCGTTGAGGAGGCCAACGGCGGTGAATCATCGAGTATCACAAACCAACGAAGTATCGTCAGGCAATACTGTGAGGACAACGGTATTACCATTGTAAAAGAATTTGTTGACGACGGTTTCTCAGGCTCAAATTTTGACAGACCGGGTTTTAGCCAAATGATTGCACACCTTAAAGACGGGTTTGCAAATATGGTTATCACCAAGGACTTGTCAAGACTCGGCAGAGATATGACCGAGTCGAGCTACTATGCAGAAACCTATTTTCCCGAAAATCAAATTCATTATATTGCAATCAGCGACAACTTCGACTCGAACGAAGTTAACATTATGGCTCCGTTCCAATTTGCGATGAACGATGTTTATCTGCGAGACACCTCACGGAAAATCAAGCAAGTCATAAATCAAAAAAGGACAAAAGGCGAATACTGTGCCTGCCCTCCGTTCGGCTATATGAAGAATAAAGACGGCACGGCGCTTGAGCCTGACCCGAAAACTGCTCCGATAGTGCAAAAGATATTTGCCATGGCACACGACGGAAAATCTGCCAGAGCCATAGCAGTGGCACTCACCGAAAACGGCGACATAACACCGCTGAAATACCGTGTGCTGTATCGTGATAACTTCGGTGAAAGAGGTGCTGCGAGAGCTGTTGATGAATGGAATTACACAACGGTAAAGCGAATACTGAAAAATCCGGTTTACCTTGGGCACACAATTCTCGGCAAAACAAAAAAAGCAAGTCTCAAATCAAAAAAGAAACTTGCCGTGCCGGAAGAAAATTGGTTTATCACAGAAAATACGCACACACCGCTTGTTACCAAAGAACAGTTTGACCAAGCCGCCTACTTTATGGGAATGAACACAAAGAATTGGCAAGGCTACGAAAAATGCCGTTCAAGCATTTTCAACGGCTTAACCTTCTGTGCGCATTGCGGCGGTGCAATGTGTTCGTCGGGAACAGTGTATAAAGGCGAGCGAATGAAATATTGGTATCTTTCGTGCAACAATATTCCAAAGCGTTCCAAAAATCACTGCGAACACGGAGCGAGAATAAAATATACAGACTTGCTTGAAATAATAAAAGCCGACCTTAACCAGCTGATTTCTCTGTCCGACAAGGACAAAAAAGAGATTATCAAACAGGCAATTCAAAGGTCGGGACAAGTTAATATTTACGAAAATTCAGAGGACAATAAATCTGCTATCGAGGGAAGAATCGAAACAATCGACAGAATCATTATGAAACTCTACAATGACTATGCAGCAGGAACAATATCGGAAGATGTGCTGAATACAACGGCGTCGAAAATGTCCGACGAAGTTGCAAAGCTGAAAAAACAGCTATCCGAAATTGAACGCAAGCAGTCAAATGGAAACGAGATAACAAACAATTATGAAAAATTCTTTGCACTCGTAAAACAGTATGAGCATATTGATGAGCTGACGGAAGAAATCGTTCGCACCTTCATAGAGAAAATTGAAATCGAAGAAAAGGTACTGCCCGAAAATAAAAAAATCGCAGGCAAAAATGTACCTTACAAGCAAAAAATCACAATCTACTACCGATTTATCGGCAATTTTCAAGAAAATATAGTTAATAGACAAGATATAGCGAGTTAGTCGAATATCTTGCCAAAATCAGTGCATTTTAATATGTAAACATACGCACTGAGAGGTTGGTGTAAATCTCAAGCAGGGCTACAACGGCGACCTTACTTCAAAGCAAGCCGGTTCCGTCGGCGGCCAGATGGTTAATGTAATGTGTCCTGTACGAACTGTGCAATTTCAGCGTACAAATTGGGCTAAAAATAACCAACTTCAGCCGATTACATACGAATTTTGCATAGCGGTATAAAAGCCCCATCACAATAAAAACATACAAAACCATATAAATCAATTTAACTAAGAACAACATACAAAAACTACAAATACAATAAACACCATCTGATGTGAACTGCCCCAAATTGTGCTGACAAGAAAATGTTGTAAATAAAAGCCAATTATGGTACTATGATAAAAGGAGGATAAATCGCTATGAAAGAACAGAAAATCGATCTTAAAGAAATGAATAAAGATAATAATCAAGGCGAAATAGTTATTTATCAAACTGATGACGGTGATACAAAAATTGATGTTCGATTTGTTGATGAAACGGTATGGTTGACGCAAGCACAATTATGTGAACTTTACCAAACGAGCAAATCAAATGTAAGTGAGCATATTAAAAACATTTTTGAAGAGGGCGAACTTGAAGAAAATTCAGTTGTTCGGAAATTCCGAACAACTGCGAGTGACGGTAAAAATTATAACGTTTCATATTATAATCTCGATATGATTATTTCACTTGGTTACCGAATCAAATCAATTACTGCTACTCAATTTCGTCGTTGGGCAACCGAACGCTTAAAGGAATATATGATAAAAGGTTTCACCATGGATGATGAAAGACTTAAAAATCTCGGTGGTGGAAATTATTGGAAAGAACTTTTAGACAGAATCAGAGATATTCGTTCTTCCGAAAAAGTTATGTATCGTCAGGTTCTTGACCTTTATGCGACAAGTGTTGACTATAATCCGAAAAGCAGCGAAACTATTGCTTTTTTCAAAATGGTTCAAAACAAATTGCATTATGCGGCACACGGTCATACTGCCGCCGAAGTTATTTACGAGCGTGCAGATGCAAATAAACCGTTTATGGGAATGAAGGCTTTTAACGGGGATTTTCCAACTGCCAAAGACATTTGTGTTGCTAAAAATTATCTTGATGAAGATGAATTAAAAGTGCTCAATAATATTGTTTCAGGTTATTTCGATTTTGCAGAAATTCAAGCTATGCGACACAATCCCGTATATATGAGCGATTATGTTGACCAACTTGATAATTTGATTCAAGTAACCGGCGGAAAAATGCTTGATAATGCAGGAAAAATCAGTCATAAAAAGGCACTTGAAAAAGCAAACGAGGAATACAAAAAATATGTGAATCAAAATCTTTCACCTGTAGAAGAAGCGTATTTGCAGACTATTAAGCAAATAGAAAAAACTGCAAAAAAAGAATCGAATTAATACAATTTTTTTATATGAAATACGAACGACATGAGTATTTTGAAATTAAAATCGAAAAACTGCAAAGTAACAGTAACCTTTGGAATCAAACGATTGCCTATGCGAATAATTGCTCTTGGAATGTCGGGAGGCATTTAGCCAAGCTATTGGAACAAGATGATTTTCAAGATTTTGAAGGCGTTTTTATAGCTTTGAGTGGTAATAATATTATCGGATTTTGTACTTTTCTTGAAACGGACTACTATCCCGAAAATCGCTATTTTCCTTGGATAAGTTCAATTTTTGTTGATGAAGAATATCGAGGAAATCGAATCAGTGAAAAGCTTATCCAATCTGCAATAAATAACGCTCGCATGTTTGGATTTGATAAAGTATATATTCCGTCAAATATAATCGGTCTTTACGAAAAATACGGATTTTGCAAGATCGATGAAATCGAAAATTATGACGGTGATATCGATAATATTTTTATGAAAGAAATATAAAACAAAAGCGTTGGAGAAATCAATCTCCAACGCCTTTTTAATTGTGCATCAACTATTATTTTCGGTAAAATTCAATCCCGACAAATCAATTTCATATTTCAACAAAATTAGTGGTAAATGAAAAAGTAAAATAACGAATACCAAACGAATATAACGAATAAATTTGGAATACACATTATTCGCCGTTAAAAGTGGCACAGATTGCAAAAGTTCGTTGTAATTTTTGGCACGAACTAAATTTGTAAATTTATAAATCGCACATTCGCAAAAGAAAACCTCTTTTGGTACAATTCAAGTATCAAAGGAGGTTTTTATTATGAACAACACATTATTTGAACAATTTGGCAGCACATATACCCGGCAGGGCGATTATCTTGCCTAATTTAACTTTACCGGCGTAAGAAGAAACCGGTTATATCTGAGTGCGGAGACAACGCAGGTTAATCTACTTAAAGCACCACCGCAAAGTTTTGTATTGCAATCTGCTCACTTCCGGCAAACTCCATTCCCACATTGCCGATACCGAGGAACAAGCTCAACAACTCTTTTCTCCGGCTGGTAAAAGACCTTGCCGAAAAAGAAGGTGTGACAGAACAACTAAAAGCAACTAATCAAATGAAATGGGTTCAGAAGATGAATAATATTCGTAGTATTGTTACAGAAATAGTTCTTAAAGAAACTATCTATACATAAAAGGTCACAGGCACAAAATGCCTGTGACCTTTTATGTACTAATTGCTATCTAACAAAAGTTTGTCTATGTATTCAGTATTTAATTTTTCTTTAAGTATTGATTCAATCCAATTTTTTTGCGTGTCTTGCAATTGTTCTGATAATTCATTTTTTACTTCTTGAGCCACCATAAGTATACGGTTTATTGGAATGGCTAAAATAGCATATTCAGGCAAAAAGCAATACTTGTCCCTCTCATCAACAAAATGTGTAAGTGTTTTCTTGATTCCTAATTTATCTATATCCTTTATTATATCATCCCAGATATCGATTGTTTCTGGATCATGAAATACACCGTCCTTATAGTTTACTATTTCTCTGCAATTTTTTATCCAAAAATAAGCATTCATATTTTCTAATGTATTACTACAGAAAAAATCCGTTCGTTGAAATAAATCAACATATGTGTATATAGTTCCACCGTGGTCTGTCATTTCTTTTGGCTTATTATAGACTTCTCCAGAAGCAATTTTGAGTTTATATAAATGTTTATTTGCTCTTACTAAAATAATGCTTCTACAAAGGAGAGATGTTCTTAGACCGAAATAAACCGAATAATAAAGTTTTATGGTTGCCCAAGTATAATTTTTGCGAGAAAAAGCGTCCAAACCTTCAGCAAAAGATAATAATGCTTTGTAATAAAAATTAAGTATATCTTCTTTTCGTGCATTATCATACAACAAAACGTCTGAGGGATCTACAACAGTTTGATTTATAGTTTTTCCGTATTTGAAATCACGAAAAGGAATGCCACTCGCCCCAGTGAATCTATTCCGAAAAACCTCTTGGCATTTTGTTGTATTAAAAGTCATAATCTGATTCACCCGGTGTCTCAGAAATGAACGCTTCCTTCAAATTATTAATAACACGCTTTCTCGCAGTTCGACCATCCGTTGACTCAATGTTTTTTGGGGTGATTAACTCAACATCTGAAAAATCAAACATTTTTACAATCACTTCTTGCTTAAAACTTCTTTGAGCAACACATTTCGGCAAAACATTTTCCATAAAGAATTCAATTGCTCCAATAAAGCCTGCTGCTTTATAAAAAATATTAGAAGAAATTGTACTCCATTTTGATGTCTTATCTGCATGATATTTCAATGCATTAAAGTAATTTCGAAGCACTGATGCCTGTGAATTTAAACTTGAAATATTTTTTTCTTCCAATTTGCCATCGTGATCAACATATGTTTTTAAGGCGTTTACAACAGTTGATAAATCTAATTTGCACCTTCCTCTAGGTGTGCCCGGATATTTGATAACATTGTAGAACGGTGAGTTTACATCTTCATTTAAAATTCGTGCGATATCTTCTGCTCTGTTTATAGCAAAATTTCGTTCCTCAGCCGTAACGCCATACAAATCATAGATCAAACTTTTAGGAACAGGCTTTTGTTCAGAGTTGATATTTAAGAAAATTTTAGCTGCATCTTTTGTTTCTAAATTGATTGCAAGAGAGACAATAATTGTTTTGTTTGCCAAATCGGGCTTTTCTGTCATGGCGGCTTTAATGCCTTCTAATCGATGTTGTCCGTCAATCAACTGTGCTGCACCATAAAGTATTGGCAATTCAATTTCAGTTTCGCTTACAATAGGCAAACTATTTGTATAGGTCCAGTTAACAACAAAAGTGTTGACAAATAAATTATCATCAAGTACATAATTCTTAATAGACATTATTCGCTGACGATTTAACACACGTTGTACCGCACCTTCTTCAGTATCTTTTCCTCTTACAGCTACATAACTAATGTTTGCCAAATCTTTTACGCTCATTATAAGAGTATAAATCGTTATTCCGTTTATTTCAGTGGAAATATATTTGTATTTTTTGTTTTCATCCATAACCTGACCTCGCCTATATTTTAGCCGAAAGATTTCAGTCCCATCTTTTTGCTTGAAGATAAAAAATTTTTTATCAGAAGCAGGACTAACAGTTTTGTCATCACAATACCGCATTATTTGCTTGCGCAAAGTATCAAGTGGCTTTTTTGAATCGAATTCATAATAATTATTTTTCATAATTTTATCATAAATCTGTTCAAGAGTTAAACCTTCTTCTTCATTTTCTAAAACTTTCATTACAGCATCATATATTGTCATTATTATCCCCTCTTTATAAATAGATATTATTTGAATTGTTAGGAAATTTGTAGACTATAAAATTGATTCACTATTGAAAGAGTCTACAACCTCATAAATTTTTGCAAGATAATCATCCTTAGTTGTTGTTCCTTCAGTAAATTGTTCATATAGCCACTCTATTCCGCCTCGAACATAAGAGTTAAATAACTCAATATTTTCAGGTGTATCAGGCGACTTAAATGCACGATTGATCTTTTCATCTGCATTTAGACCTGTGCTATTATCAACAAGCATTGCGATCCTAAAAATAAACATCAAATTATTCTGCTCTTTTAGAACGGTGTCAACATGGATTTTTGCTTTATCGGAATTATTGTCTGCTTCTCTGCGAAGACCAAAGTTTAATCCTATAACGGCAGCAGTCAAATAAACATCAATGTCTCGTTTAAAAACGCCAGCAACTTTCTCGCTTTTGTCGTTTTTTTCTGTTTTTTCGCTTAAAAATTTGAGCCATGATGCATATTTCCCTCTGACATAAATATCACTAGAAAACATTTATCCGTTCCTCCTTATTGATGATTTGATTTCAGAATTTTTCTCGATTTGATATAACATACCAACCTTATTGTTCATGTTTGGTTGTGCATATTCCCAGTCTTTATTCATCACAACAAGAATTACTTGCTCTGCTACTTGAGGCAGTACTTTTGATATATTTGCGATATGCTTATCATCGGCGTTTGAAAAAGGAGCATCCATTACAATTGGGTATGGCTCGCTTGAATACTGAACATCCTCTAAATCGTTGTCTTTTGTTTGTGCTTTTTTTCTAGCAAGATCAACTATTCCTGCAATAAAAGCAAAGTTTTTAACAGTGTCCAATCCGGGTGAAGTGTCGTTTACAAAGACGCCCCTTCCGTTATCAACCTTTAATGTGATGCGATAGTTTTCATCTATCTCAACTGTTCTTTGACCATGATACATTTGTGAAAACAAGTTGTTTATGCTAGCATAAAGTTCTTCTTTGACTTCTTTTTCAGCTTTGTCATAACCCTTTTTGAACCATTCATATATTTTCGTGGCATAACTAATATATAAATTGATTTTCTTATTTTTTTCGGTTGAAACTTGAAGTCCATTAATAGTTGATTCCAAAGACTGAATTTGATTCTTAATCTCACCAATAGAAGAGGAAATGCTTACAAGTAGTGATCTCTTTTCTTTTAATAGTTTATCATTTTCGACATTGTCTCGTTCGAATTTACCAACATCAATATTGCCTTGTAGCAAGTGACTTAACTCAGCAAGTTGGCTTTTCTTGTCGTCTATTTGATTAGCATTTTCTCGTATGCTGACATAATCACGTCTAATAACATCGACATAATCTTCTACTTCAGTTTCTGCTCTATGGCACTCTTTTTTAAATTCTCTAATTTCAGTTCCAATATGTTGCGGAGGTAAAAGACTTTGTTCATAACGGATGTTATTAACTGCACCCTGATTCAATGTTAAATCAGCACCACAAATACATTTCCCTCTTTTCAAAATAAATTCAATCGAATCCGAGTGCATTTTTGGTATACCTTCACCATCTTGTTTAGCATCAGCTAAAACCTTATATACTTTTGCATAAAGTGCACTTGCAAAGAATTTATAAGAATTTTTCGTAAAGTCCCGTACAATTTGATGCTCAACATTTTCTTGATTGTTTTGAAGAAAATTCAAATCTCTTTCTATACGAACTTTTTGTTCTTGGCGAACTTTAGTAGCTGCATTTGCTAGTATTTTTGCTTCTAATTCTTCTTTTCGATCTTCAAAATAGTTGATTTCATTTTCTACTTGGGCTTTTCTTTGCTCAAGTGATTGTAGTTTTTCTTTTGCAGTATACAAATTAGCTTTCAACTGCAAATTCTTTTCATCTTGACCGACGTCTAATTCTTTATGTAGTTTACTAATTACCGAATTTGCTTTTTTAGGATCAAAATGGTCTACTGCCTCACTTATGGTTTCTAACCCCATTAATCCTCTAACAGCAGATACAACATTGCCTTTGTTATTAATATCTGCTATATGTTCGCCATCAAAAAAGAAATAACTAGACAAGGCTTCGGGCAATATTTTGTTTACGGTGTTTTGTGCCTCGACAGAAGGAACCTCTTGCATTTCACCGTTTGTTTCTTGATACTCAACCTTCAGAATAGGTCTGGCAAAAGTTGGTGCTCTATCAGGTTCGTTTTTCGTTACTGTTTGTGTTCGTCTAATTACATAAAGACGTTCTTCGTGTTGTAATTCAACCTCAACAGAGACTTCATTCTGTGAATATGGTCCCATTTCTTGTAGTGATTCTGAATTGATTAATTCTCGTGTTTTAAAAGATGTTGATCCATAAAGGCACCAGTTAAATGCTTGAATTAATGTTGTTTTGCCACTAGTGTTGTCACCGAGTATTACCGTAACATTTTTCTCTTTATCACAAGAAAATTCGACAAGTTGCTTTTCTTTATATTGTCTAAAATTAGATAAAGTAATCTGCTTAATTAACATTGTCTACCTCCTGTGAAATAAGTTTAATGATTTTTTCGACAACTTCATTATCTTTGAACTTTTTAGTTTTATAATTTTCTCTTTCAAGACGATAAATGCGAAGTTGCAACTTTTTTAGTTTTTCTTCATCTAAAACAATTTGTTCTTGAGGGTTAAATTCCATAATCGTTACCTCCGATATAATTTAACTGATAATATTCATTGATTTTATCTACCAACTTATATGATTCTGAAGGGTTTTCACATAAACGAACAAAGTCGTCTAATCTTTCTTTTTCTCTTTTGAAAAGAGTAAGTTCATAATCACGATTTGCAGATGGTGGCTGTGAGTCTAAAGGCCTTGGCAATGTTATAAAATCATATATAACAGCATAATCTTTTCCGTCAGCTTTTCTTAATACTCTTCCTCGGCGCTGAACATATTCTTTAGGATTTGTGCTACTTGCTAGTATAAATGCTGTTCGTATTCCGGGGATATTTACACCTTCATCTAAACACTTAATGGCAACCAATGCTTGCAACATTTTGCCTTCAGCAAAACTATCTTTAATGCGTTCTCGTTCTTGAGCATCTTCATTTGAAGTAAACATAGAAACTCGCATTTTTAATTGGTTTCCTAAAATATCTACAACCTTTTCGATTTGCCGTATTTCTTCACTGGTATCATCTGAAGAATCAGACGACACCTTTGTTGCCCCGCAATATACCAATATGTTATTATCGTTTTTATATGGTTCTATTGCTAACTTTAATGCGGTAAGTTTGTTTCTTGCTCCAGCAATAATTCGTGCTCTTTTTATCAACAACATCTCTGCAGATTTTGGCAGCTCGTCATCCCGATTTTTGCGCAATATATTGACAACTTTTTCAGTTATTTCGATATATTCTTCCAGTTCATCTTCATCTAGCGAAACAATAATCGGATGATAGTAATAAGGAGTTAAAAAGCCTTGATGTATAGCGTCATCTAATGTAAATGTAATACATTTTTGCCCAAAATAATTATAAAGAATTTTTGTGCCTTCTTCATCGTGATGCCTTTCAAAAGTTGCCGATAATGCCAATCGATATTTAAAATTTGGTAGCATACAAAGTTGTAATTTCTTTGAACCAAAATTATGTGCTTCATCTACGACTAAACATAGATTTCCTTTAACCGAACTCAAAATTTCTTGGACGTATGGCATGGAATATGATGCATTAACCATTATTGCACAAAAATTTTTCACAACGCCTAATTTAAAATCAGAAATAAGCATTTTAAATTTCTTTTTCCAATCATATTTTGAATAACATACCAGGGGAATTACATTAAATTTCTTTATATCCTCGATCCATTGCTCAACAAGATGTTGATATGGGCAAAGAATAATGACACCTAGATTATCATTTAGTTTTTCTGATAGTTTAGATAGAGCCCCTAATGCTGTATATGTTTTTCCTGTACCAGTAGCCATATCAAATATACCAATAGAATCAGAGTTAATCCATTTGTTAATTGCTTCTAATTGATATGGATGGTCATTAAAACTAACACTTTCAGGAATCCTAAAAACATTTTTAGGCATTGTATTAATTGATTTTTGGGGTTTGTTGATAAGTTCTTCGTAGTCGACGGTTTTGTCAATAACATCTCGTTTATACGTTAATAATTTGTTAATCGCAACTTGAGGGAAATCGATTATCGTCACTTCTGAATCGGCATTAGTCCATAACTGATGAAATGCAAACTCTTTTTGCTCCACTTTTTTGGCTTCAAAATTTGATTGCCAAGAACAATATACATCCATAACTTCGTAATTGGAAATAAATGCATTTTCTGTCTCATTTGTCGATCCTGAAAAAGCAATAATATTATTTTCTGAATCATACATCAAGCCCATCTTTTCATGATAGATTCCTAATTGATTTTGATCATCTGTAAATGCGACTTTTATATCAAGTCTATCGCTAGCAATTAGCGTTGCCAACATATTTAATCGCTCACTATCAAAATAACTTGTTGGTTCTTTAAATTCTCGCATAATAGCATTGTTTATTATTTCTTCCCTCTGAGAATACCCCGTTTTTATTGCGTAAATATCTTCTTTAGATAAACGTGGAGAAACAATTAGCTGGATTTTACCGCCGTTAGAAACTAATTCGGAAATACCTCTTGCAATTTGAATCAAAGCGGTAGAGGAAAAGAATCCTACTGCACGTTGATACTTTACGGCGTGAGAAAGAACCGGTATATAGAAATCACCAATAACATTACTTTTTCCAGAGCGATATTCAGTTTTGATTTCAATATCCTTAAATGACATTTTATAAACTCCTTAAAGATTCCAGCAAGAAATCTATATCATGTTCCGTGTTAAAGTATCCTAAACTCACTCGTACTGTACCCTGTTTACTTTTTGTATCAATGAGGTCATGAATAAATGGTGCGCAATGAAAACCTGTTCTGACTGCTATATCAAAATCACCGCTAAGAATTGTACCAACTTCTGATGGTTCATAGTCGGGGACGGTAAAAGAAACAACACTTGTATGTTCGACTTCCTCTGACGGAGTATACAGAACAACGGGAAGATTTTTTAACCCTTTTATTAAATGATTCATTAAGTGTTTCTTTTTATTTGCTATAGTATCTATTCCGATTCTTTTCAACCATTTCAAAGAAGCATTCAGACTTGCGATAGCAATTATATTAGGACTTCCAAATTCAAAGCTTGTTGGATAAGAATTACCCATCGAAAGATTTAAAGAATCCGAACCAGTTCCTCCAGCAAAAGCATTATTCAATTGATAAGTACTATTTCTTATAAAACCACCAATTCCCCAAGATGCATATAAGTTTTTATGACCTGCAAATATTAAAAAATCGAATTGCGATTTTTGGAGATTGTATTCAACTAATCCGACGGATTGAGATCCATCAACAATGACGGTTGCGTTATATGCTTTTGAAGATGTTGTAATAAGGTCAACCGGTAAAACCGCACCGGTAACATTACTAATATGGTTGATAAAAACGTAATCGGGTGGATTGAGTGCAAAGCTTTGTTCCATTTGCTCAAAGTCCAACTCTTGTGTGGCACCATCAAAAGGTAGTTGAAGCAAGGTGATATTGTATTTTTTTTTGATTATTTCTAGCGGTCTTGCAATTGCATTATGCTCAAAAGGCGAAACATACACCACTTTGTATTCATCCCATTCCAAACCCATAATAATCTGGTTTGCTGCAATAGTTGCAGACGGGGCAAAAACAATATTGCTTGGATTTTTTGCATTTAACAACTCAGCCATTAATAATCTAGTTTCATCAACTATTTTCATTGCCTCATTTGCGACTTGATAACTTCCTCTACCTACATTGACAGCTGAATTACGCTGAATGTAGTCAACCATAGAGTAAACATCCTCTGGTTTTGGAAAAGTAGTTGCAGCATTATCCAAATAAATCATTTTTAAACTCCTTAATGTATAATTTCTTCGATGAGCTTTACTAAAATAGCTAACTGTTCATCCGGTTCTAATGCATCATTATATTCATCGAAAACTGAACGCAAATTGCTCAAAGCTGTTTTCCCTAAAGGCGATATAGCATCTGCTGTAAAAGTTTTTTCGTGTATGTCTTCACTTAACTGAATAGATAATTTACATTTGTTAGACTCATTAGAGCTTTCTTTGTATTCAGCAATACGTTGAATTGATTCGCTAATAGAAGTTATAAAGCTTTCAAAGACTGAATCGTTCCAATCAGCAAGCTGAATTGAAGTAAAAGCGTTAATCAAATCGTCTATAAGTGCATCATCATTGTAAGAATTAACATCTTTTACTATAGATAATAAAAGATTTGAATCACTGTCAAACATATGGCTTTTTGTGTATTCAGGCAATTTCTTATACCAAGTTATCGCAGCATTAGATAAACTGCCTTGATACCCCGAATCAAATAGTTCAGTTAATTTCAAACCCAATTCTTTTTTGCATACAATCAAGTGAGAATCAAGTGTTCCTTTTGCCGATTGAATACTTTTTATGCTTTCACTATAGTTATTGCATCCAATACCTGATACAAAAGTTTGAAACAGAAGCTCTCTGGCGTTAATTTCAAACTTTAATAACTCTGCCCTTATAATCAATGTTTGCTTATCTAAATCCACATATTTTCCTTCTACAAAGTGTTTTTTGCATTTTTTCGTGAATTCAGGAAGACTTCTTATCCAATTTTGCATTGATTTGATTACAGAGTACGTTTTGTTGACACTTGAATCGTTAATATCTGAATACGGTTTGAATAATTTTTCTAGTGCTTCTAAATATTGTTCCTTTTCTTGAGTTCCAGTTTCAATAAGCAAATAATAATTTTCCGGATTCTCATTCAAACTATTGAGAACAGAAGAGGAAAGTTCTACTTCTTTGTCTTTAAAATATAAGACAACATTGCTTTTATACTGCCTTAGAACATATGCCAAAAAAAGTGGAATCAAGCCATTACGAATGCCATATGGAGGTGCGGAAAGTGTTTGATATAGTCCTGAGAAATTCACTCTTTTCTTTTCGCAACTAGTTATAAAACGTTTGATGATGTTTAATACAGATGTAATGCCGTGATCAGAAACATTGGCTGATTTATACAACCCTGTGCGTTTAAACATAGAATTGAAAATGCTAACTTCAGGACCATAACCACTTATTGTGGGAATTTCATTTTTATCAGAATTTTCGAGTATCCAAGCAACTACAAAATCTCTACCCTTCATATTTTGAGAATTAAGGATCCTTTTATTTACCATTTCGTTATTAATCACAGGAGTTAAATGATAAAGTTGTCCGCAAATTTCAGAAAGTTCTTTGCTAAGTGACATATTGTTTATGATTTCAATTTTCCCGTTACAATTATAAAATTCACTTTGTTTGCTTGAGGCGTTAAAAAGATCATCGATTACAGTTCTGATTCTGTTTTTGTTGTCTTCTTCAAACACTTCAAGTTCATGTAAATATTCAGAATCAGATTTGTTTTCTTCTTTAAGTTGCGAAATTACTACTGCTCTTTTTAGCAAATTGTAAGATGCAAAAGGAAGTTTTGAAATGCATATTACTATATTTGGAGTTTCTTGAAATGTTTCTATTTTTTCCAAAACAGCTTTTCTTTTGGAATTGTCATAATCTAAGATGTTAATGATTAGACCATCACACGGATATTCTAAAAGAAGTTGTTTTGCATTTTTCAGTTCTATAAATGTAGTTGCTTCCATGTATATTTTTTTAAAATATCGGAACATACTAAATTTATCATTGTATTCTCTAGGTATTGCAAAACCAAGAGAATAATTTTGTTCAAGAATATCACAACATTTAAATTTGATACTTTTGCGTTTAATATAATTTTCTATTGCAGTATTTACATTGACTCCATTATCTGTTAGCAAAACATATTCAAGCGTTTCTCTTTGGCTAATAATATGATTTTTAAGTAAACCACTAACTGCTTTTTTAAAAGAGTTGTCATTCATCATTAGACAAGCTTTTATGTGAACAGGAATAGGCTTCAACTTATCATCGGAAATAATATTTATTATTGCAATAGCCTTTAGTATCCTGATTTGCTCTTCATTTGTTGCTTTTTTTATTGCAGCATAAGTCTTTGCCCAAGAACTATGAACTTTATTATTAAAAATTTCCTTTTTAAATAAATCTTCAAAATAGTTATAAATATAGTCTACGGTAATAAATTCAAAAGTATCCCTTTCAGTTTCTGTAAATGAACTTAATGTATAATCTTCATTTTGGGACAGAAATGTAAATAAAGTGCGTTCATTTTGCCCAACTATTTCACTGATATGAAGAAGAGCATAAGCACTCAAAGGTGCTAGTGGGAAACAGCCATATACAATCTTATTCTTGTAAGCTTCATCACTCAATTCATGAAATACGCCAACAGTTGAATAGCAATTTATTGCATGTTGAAAAGATTCGATGTTCTCTTTAGAAAATGTTGAAAAATTATGATTTTTTATGATCGCATTTGCGATTAGCTCATAACTTTGTTCTGAGGAAGCAACAAATCTAATCTTTTTAAATCTACCTTCGACTGTTTTAAAACTATCACTTGAAGAGTAATCAAGTATATCTTTATGGGTGACGCAAGTGAAATGTATTTGCGTTTTACTACTTCTTGTTGCAGCTTCTGCCATATCTTGAATAATCTTGAAATTGAGCATCTTGCTTTTATCAAGATTTGCTTCAAGAAATTTGCTAAATTCGTCAAAAATGATATTGATTCCACAGTATGGGGTTTGTTCTTGAAGTGCATTTGCAATTGCAATATACATCTTTACAACATCCATATTTGTCAGTGGATTGAATTCGGTTCCTGCAGTAATATTAGGATATATTGAACAGAACAGTTCATAAGATATGCGATCAAATTGCTTTAAACCTATACATAGATCTTCAATATTACTTTTTGTTTTCTTTAGTTCAATTTGTAAGGCTTTATATGCCTCTGGAAAAGATGTTCTCCACTTTTCAATAATTGCTAAAGCAGAATCAAAATATGTGGAAGGTAACAACTCTTGTAGATTAGCTCTATACAAAGCATCTCTAATAGCCAACATGAACGCTTGATTTATATCTGTAGAGTTACTGTTAACTATTACTGGTAATGTTCGTATTTGAGAATCCACTATCGTTTTTGCTAAAGCTCCGACTTCTTTATCGATATTGCTTATTTTATTGCAAACTTCATTGAGTACAAACAACCCGTCTTGATTTTCCTTTTCATCGGCAGAAGCAATATCTAATGAAGTAAGCGCTGTTAAAATCAGCAACAAATGGGATTTACCTCTTCCATATGGACCCACAAGAACAGTTGCTCTATTCTGTGGTTCGTTACTGTAGTAAAAAGAACTAAGAAATTCTCCGAGAATTTTTACGGATTGCTCGGTAGGAATATAGGATTTTATCTTTTCAATTTTATTTAAGTCATATTCGAGATTTATTGAAGCTTGAAAGCCTTTTTTTATCCCTAAATAGTCCGAATATTTCATCAATATTACCTCTCTTGCGTTTTCTCGTAATATTCTCTCATAATATCTTCAACAGATTTATCAGTAGTAACATAAACCATATCCAATCCAGCAGTTCGGTTTATGGTTATTAAATTAATTGCTCGTAATTGATCCAAATATTCGTTTATTATAGAACGGTTGAGATTGAACACTCGCCCTATATTATTTGGAGCTTTCCATAATTCGTCAATACTGACCGAGTTTTTATCCGCCGATAAATTATCCTTTATCACATAAATAATGGCATATTTATTTAAGACTTCTTTTGAAGGGATACATTTATCGTAATTTCCTCTATTGTTTTTCTTGATAAGACCAAGTTCAGATAACGGGGATCCTAAATTATCTTCTGGGTCACTATTGCGGTCAGCTTCTTGATACATACGGATAATACTTGCACAATCATCACGCAACGAATTGGACGAATATGTAACACCTTGCCCTAATCGCTTTTTTAAATATTCTTCACAGGTTTCGTACATATTGTCCCGAGTGAAGTTTTCTCCTTCATATTCGTTGAAAAATATATTCCACATTGTGCATAATTCGTGTTTGTTAGAAACTATATGATAATGAAGCAACGATAATGTAAAAACGTCATCGAAATACGGGTCATACTGTTCAATTATTCTTCCGAAATTTTCAGTTACAAATTGTTGTCGAGCACGATTTTGGCCATTAATTTTCTCTTCACATAGATCAGTAGCTTGCAACCAATAACGAATTGATTTAACCATTTTACTACCAACGCCCAATATCTCCATAACATCTGATCGTGAAAACAGATTTGGATATTCATTAACGCTTCTCATTCCTTTTCGAAGCCATCCTTCACGGATATTAAAAGACTCATTTCCCTTGAGTTTAACTTTTTTTAAGTAATTATTCATTTTCGGAATATCCCTTTCCTCTTGGTAATAATACACGACGCATATAGCAACCACCGGTATAATGATTTATACAATCATAACAATGAACACATTTACTTTCGTCAATTTCATAACGGTAATCACAATCTGATTCGCCATTTTTAATAAGTTTTATAGCATTGTGTTTGCAAGCATTTTCGCAAGCGTGACATCCTGCACATAATTGATATTTCGTGATTTGGCATTTAAACTTCAATTCTACGTCAGATATTTTCCTTCTATTAGCTATAGGAGTATTTAAGATCGAAATCTTAAGTTCATTTGTTCCTAGTCTTCCTTGGAGTTTAATGATTGGAAGTTTAGTTTTAAAATCTAATACATAAACTTCGCCCAGTCTTGATTTACCCATATCAAAATTTAAAATTCCAAAAGGTTTAAAGAACTCATAAAGCTGTTTGGTGATCGGCTTATTTAAAACGTAATTGAAACTTTTTGAATCTGTGGCACAAGGTTTAAAGTCAATTGCAACATTTTTGCTGAGTTCTATACCAGCACCACCTTGCCGTGCTTTCCATCCTCCATTAACAACATAATCAACAGGATCGTCTTTTTCCATTTTAACAGCAAATCTATATAGTATATCATAAAATTTTTCGTATAATTCGGGAATATACACACTTGAAAGGAACTGTGACCATTGACTATTATTGGGACAACACCAACAGCCAACTCTTGTATAACCTAATCTATATGCATCGTTAAAATCAATATTTGTGCTTAGAATATAAAGCCAAACGTCATAATCTATCCAATCAATAATAGGAGAGGCTACAAGTTGTTTGCTAATTTTTTCTCCTTCAGACGAACGCTCATATTTACTTCTGCTGGTAGATTCATTTCTTCTAATTCCATAAAATGTTAAAACTTTTTTTCTGTCCGCAAAAGTACTTTTAATTTTTTCTCCAATAAACCCAGTTTTGAAAATAGTACAGCACCAACGAAGTGTACGGCTTGGAGGACCAAACATTTCGCAAAGATTAAAAAAGTCTTGTTCTTTATTTTCAGCTCGAAGCATGGGAGTTTTTCTGTTTTCAGCTCTAAATCTTGCAACATAATCATAGGTGTGAGGAAACTCTAAGGTAGTATTACCAAAAATGTGAATAATGGAAGGATTTGACAGAGCCTTGCGCACTAAATCACTAACAACAGTTGAATCTTTTCCACCCGAAAAAGAAACGAATACCGCATTAGTTTCATCATTCAAATACTTTGATGATAGCGTATTGATATATTGCTTTGCTTCTGTTGTAATGAAATCAAAATGTGCCTTATTTGCAGCAATCCACTTTTCTATATAAGCGTTAAAAGAATCATATGAGTTAAGATTTGTATATTTCTCAATTTCTTGACGAATAACATTCGGGTTCAACCCTTTTACTTTTGAAATTTTGAGTGGTATTTTCTTGCCATTAACATAGTACCTATTACCCGCACCATTCCAAACTGAGTCATTTATAAACTCAAGTGGCTTGTCCAAAATGACTTCCAGCAACAATCTTTCTTCAGGAAATACAGGACGAGCATCAGATGTGAAATATTCACAGCTATTTCGACACAAAGGACAAACAGAATCGTATGTAGGAATGTTACAGTTGCTGCACCAAAACAATTCACTTTTAACTTCTGTTCGTTCGCCGCAAACTGGACATTCGCTATGGCTCACATCTATATTACATTTATTACAATGATAATTTATCATATCTATCTCCGGTTTCTATTTTAATTGATAGGTTTAACTAAAACTTCCCACTTACCGTATCTTTTTCCGCTTTCTCGGCGGATATAGTTTTTATCTTGCAGGGATTTCATAATTCGTTTTATGGTTGCAATCGATTTTCCGGTTGCTTCTACAAGCTCTTGCTGTTTCATTGTCGGATTATTTGCGACTAATTCTAAAACTGCAAGTTCTTCTAAAGTGCATTCCAAAGTATCAAATTGATACTTTCGAACTTTCGGGTTGATACTTTGGAAATTGTTTTCCGCATAATCAATGTGCATATATCTGTTTTTCAGTTCATAATGAGTATCTAACAAAAGATTTGAAAAGAACATTTCCAAAAACTTAGTTGTGGAATGGACGCCTTTTTGCAGGTTATTGTAATTTGCACGAACCAGCGCATTACGAAAATACCAAGAATTTTTTTCGAATGCGTCGTTGTTTACGCTAAAGCCGAATGTTTTCATATATTTTATCATAAACACGGCAGTTGCACGGGTGTTTCCCTCGCTGAACGGGTGAATTTGCCAAATATCGGAGGCAAATTTTGCCAAATGCTTTACATCCGCATCAACCGACAAGTCCTCGTAAGAAAACTGTTTTTCGGTTGCAAAATCGTAATCCAAAGTTTCCTTAATACTGTTCCAATCCGCATAGATAACAGTATCGCCGTTCAGAACCCACTCTTTCTTTGTGATATTGTACTGCCTGACTTGTCCTGCGTGACTGAACACGCCCTCGAACAATCTGCGATGAATCGAAAGCCACTCGGCAGGAGAAAATTGAAATGCCTTTTCTCCCAACAACTTTGCAATTCTTGCAGAAACAATGTCCGCTTCTTTGGTTTCATTTTCCGTTTCGGTGCGTACAGAACGCTGTTCATAGTAACTGTGAATACGCTTTTGAGCCTCGTCGATTGTGATTTTACCTTCAATATGCTCTTTGGCAGTGTCTAACAAATAGTCAGATGTATTCAGCCCGTCAACAGCCTGCAAACCGATGGCTGTTTGCCACGCTTCGCTTTTTTCGGCTTTGTCGGGTTCGCCTTGCTTTATATATTCTTCAAGTTCAAATTGCCAATTCTTGTCAGGCATATTTGCACCTCCAAAATCAATTGATAAAGTATTTAAGTACTAAGTACAGTAGAACAATAGCCACGATAATTGAAAACACAATCCATCTTACGACCTTTTTTGAGTTATGTTTTGGTTGGCTAGGCTGTTTAGAATATGTATATTGCAGTTGAGCCGGTTCGTGATTTTGTGCGGATTTTGCAACAGGATGTGGTTTTGTTGCTTGAAAATACATTGCAAGCGGATCAGTTTGATTTATTATTCTTTCATAAAAATCATCAAGCCATTCATCGTCTCCGGCTTCGCACATAGTTTCTTCGTAGCAATCGGGTTCGTGTACTATTTGATTTCTAATCCAACGATAGTGCTTTAGTTGTTTTAAATCATTTTCCCATCCTCTGACAAGAAAAGAACCATGAGGATTGTTTAGCATTTCCTCTATATAGGCGGATACTCCATATTGAGTTTCAAACATTTCTCCGCATATTTTATCAAGATGCTTGTAAGATTCAATAAAACTCATATATGCCTCCGAAATTTGATTATTTATCCGCTGCAATACCGGATTTCATCCAAGCGTCAATTTCGCTGACTTTGAATTTCCAAAGACGTCCGATTTTTGCTGCGGGCATATTTCTTCTTTCTATCCAATCAAGTACGGTATCCCGGCTGACGCCAAGATATTCGCATATTTCTTTCATTGAGTACCAGCGCTCGATGTTAGAATCCATTAGATTTTCCTCGCTTTCAGATAGTTACAATTATACAAGTTTAGTATATCACACAGAGCGCTTAAAATCAATGATTATTGCGGATTTATAAGGGAAAAGCAAGAAAAAATCAAAACAAAGCGGAGCTGTTACTCGAACGGCTCCGTAAGGTTAATTATAGTTATTTGTTTTTCTTGATTCTATTCGGAAAACTACTCTCAAGCCACTCTTCAAACTCCAAAGTTTCTTATTATGATTCCTAAAACCTTGTGTATAATCTTATCAAAGATAATTTTAAAAAACGGCATTTTCGCAAAGTATGACTTACCACTAATGAGGTTGAACACAACAGGAAGCGGCGAAAAAGAAAAAATAGTTTCAAAATTAAATGAACTGCTTGCATAAACATAAAAGAGTTGAGAAATTGTATTCCTCAACTCTTTTTATTATAGTGTAACTTAATCACGGCAAAATTTCGAGCCAATAGCCATCCGGGTCCTCGATGAAATAGATACCCATTTCAGGATTTTCAAAGCAGATACAACCCATTTCTTCGTGCTTTTTATGCGCCGAGTCAAAGTCATCCGCCTTAAATGCCAAATGAAATTCACATTCACCCAAATCGTACGGCTGCTGATGTTCTTTAAGCCAAGTAAGTTCAAGCTCAAAATCGCTTGAATCATTGCTCAAATAAACGATAATAAAATCGTCGGTGGTTTTTCGTCTGACCTCGTGCAAATCAAGCGCATCACCATAAAATTTAATCGACCTATCCAAATCGGAAACATTATAGTTTTCGTGAATCATTCTAAAGCTCATATTTTTTCTCCTTTTGCTGATTCTGTATTTTTTATTCGTGATTTATACTGCGGATATTCGGTGATAAACCTATCAATCGCGCTCGGCTCGTTCCAATAATGCATTGGAAAAACGGCGTTGCAATCGACATGTTTCAAAAAATAAAGCATGCCGTCGGCATAATGCTCCTCCTGCCGTGGGTCAAGAGGAACGAATGCAGCATCAAAATGAGCGCCCTTGATTTTGTCAATCTCGGCACGGTACATGGAAGTCATATGGCGGTTGTCGGCTTCCGTCTCACCCTCCCAATGCCAATCGTTCAAATCTCCTGCGTGGTAAATCATGCCCTCGCTTGTCTTGACGATAAAAGCAACACCGCTGTCGGTTGAAAGAAGCGTACTAACCTGTGTGCCGTTGTCGAGAATATAGGTTTGATCGTGATAAGCCGTCGTAACTTTCACACCGGCAGGATACTTCTTTTTGCTGATGTCCTTTGCCAAAACCGCCTGATAATTCATACCCATATCATCAAGAATTTCAAAGATTTTCGGATTGAAATGGTCTTGGTGAAAGTGACTGCAAAAGGCAACAACTTCCTTGCTTTTGTCAAGCCTCGGCATATCGCCTTTGTAGTAATCAAAAACATAGTAGCAGTCCTCGGTTTCAACCAAAAACCCACTGTGGTTGATGTAAGTTATTTTCATATTGTACCTCTGCAAATTCGGAATTTTGAGCAACTGTTAAATTTCTTCAATTCCCAAGCTTTTCAAATATTCATAAGTTTCATTGTAATACTCCGGCAGACGTGTGCTGTCCTCCCAAAAGCCGGTAGACGTTTTATTGCCATTACCAAACGGCACGCAAATCACCATACCAGACCTTGCACGAGTTAGTAAAACTCTTAATGTAATCATTATATCATAATTCTATATCATAAACAACGTTGCAAACGACAAACGAGTAAATTTTAGTACTAACTCAAATATTTTTCTGAAAACACATCAACAAAACTTGAATTTTTCTCTGTATTATAGAGGGGTATTTTTTGCTGTGGTGAAATCAAATGTAAACAAGGTGTAAAGATTTTTGAAAAACACCCGAACAAAATGGGAATTTTTCTCCGTATAGTAGAGGGGATTTTTTCTAAGTGCTTTTTCTTTTTGGTTTTCACTCGGCAAAATATTCTCTCGAATAATTTGGAAGGAGGTTTTCGTATGCATAAAAATTGCAGCGGTCAATTTTTTCTTTTGCCGAACAGAATTTTTGATGAACGGTTATCGCCCAACGAGTTCATCGTTTATTCTTTTCTTGTTCGTGCAAAAGACTCGGCGGGTCAAAGTTTTTGGTCGGTACCTATGATTGCAAAAAGCTGTTCGATGTGTGCATCTACTTGCAGAAAAGTTTTGCATTCGCTGGAAAGCGGTGGTTACATAACGATCTCGAAACGGTTTATCGGCGGCGAGCAAAAGAGCAATCTATACACGGTCAACAAGATTTAGTGCACCGTGCTTTAGGGTTTATCGGCAAAGAATATGAAAGGCTTTGATTTGGAAATTTTATGATTTTTGAAACGAAAATCTGCGGCTTTTGAGTGGGTTTTGGAGCGATTTTCAAGCCGTCGATTTTAAAGCAGGATAAAGGGGTATGATTTTCGGGCATTGAAATGCCCGAAAACGCCGTCCGGCAAAGCCTGTCGGCTTTTCAAATCGTAATACTTTTGCGTATGATTCCAAATTCGTATGCAGTTAGGGGTGTTTTTCGCAGAAAATCAAGGTTTTTGAGTATTCACAGAAAGGAGTGCGTATGATAAACCTATTTATGGAAAATCAGACAACGCTGTGAGCAAAAATTGACGAGTTCGCTCAAAAACAGAGTAACTCGTCGGACTAAAACTAAAAACGACTTACAGGCGATTTGTGAAAGTCTGTGAGCAAAATCGGAGGTCAATATGAAACACAAATTCACAACGAAAGGCAAATCAAATTAAAGGAGGCAGATATAAAATCATAGTTAGCGTGTTGCCTTATGGCAGCAAAGGAAATAAATTCTAAAGCATCAGGCAATAATAGTATTGAAAAATCAAGCGGGAGTGAGCTGAAAATCAATACACAAAACATTGCCGATGAGAGAATCAGTACGGAGCTTTGGATGCAGCATTTTGCAAATACCTTGCTGAATCAAAATGCCATTGATGACAAAACCTATCGCAAATTGATGAGTAAAATCAGCGTGGAAGTCAATCGCAGATACGGAAAGCCGAACTGAAAAGCTCTGTAAAACATTACCAAAACAGGTATCAATCCCCTAATGAATGCAGGGGTGAAATACTGTAAAATAAAGCTGGATAATAGAAATTATTTGTGATATTGTCTGCTTGGAAAGGAGTAAAAATATGGATATATATTCAACTCGTGAGAGAATCAGAAAAGAAAACATCAACTTTATGAACCTGCCACTGCGAGTAACATTTTACGCTCGTGTCAGCACGGATTTTAATGTGCAGTTAAATTCACTTGATAACCAAATAACATATTACACCGATTTCATCAGGAAAAATCCGAATTGGGAATATGTTGACGGTTATGTTGACGAGGGTATATCGGGTGTATCAACTGCAAAGCGTGAGCGATTCAACGAAATGATTGAGGACGCAAAGGCAGGAATGTTTGACCTGATTGTAACCAAAGAGGTATCAAGATTTGCCCGTAACACGCTGGACAGCATTCGCTTTACCCGTGAACTTTTGTCAAGCGGAGTGGCTGTATATTTTCAAAATGACAACATAAATACGCTTGACGAGGACAGCGAATTAAGGCTGACGATTATGTCATCAATGGCACAAGACGAGTCGAGAAAAATCTCTACACGTGTGCGATTCGGTCATCAACAGGCTATCAAAAAAGGCACTGTACTCGGCACAAACAATATGTACGGCTACATCAAAAAAGACGGCAAGCTGATGATTGACGAAACGCAAGCCGACTTTGTGAGAGAACTGTTTGAAATGTATGCCACGGGAAAATTCAGTATGAAGCAAATGGAAAAGCATTTTTACCAAAAAGGAATACGAAATTCAAAAGGCAAAATGCTCTCCCACTCAACGATGAGCAACATCATACGCAACCCGAAATACAAAGGCTACTATGCCGGAAACAAGGTGCGAATTACTGACCTGTTCACCAAAAAGCAAAAGTTTTTGCCTGAGGAAGAATGGGTTATGTATAAAGACGAAACCGGTGAAACAGTACCGGCAATCGTCAGCGAGGAATTGTGGGACAAGGCAAACGAAGTGCTGTATATGCGAAGTCAAGATGTAATCACAGCACAGCACAAAACGGTGCATCAAAACCTGCTGACAGGCAAATTGATATGTGCGCACTGCGGTATGCCCTACTATCGCAAGGACGCAGTAAGCAAGGGCGGAGAGAAAATCTCGAAGTGGGTATGCTCGGGCAAGATTAAAAACGGTGCATCAAGCTGTCCGAGCCGAGCGATTTACGAAAGCGAAATCAAGCCGATTATTGAGGACATTTTCAAATCGGGGCAACAGCATATTGAGGAACTCTCGGCGTGTGTGTTAAAACTTGTGTCCGAAGTCCTTGACACAAACGAAAACAAGGACGAGCTTAACAGGCTGAACCAAGAACTTATCACACGGCAAAAAATGAAAGCAAAATTATTGCAATACAACGCTGACGGAAGAATGAACGACAGCGAATTCATACGAATGACTGCCGACTGCGATAACGAAATCAAGGATATTGAGAAAAAAATAAACGCCCTGAACAAAACATCAAAAACCGAACGAGAGATGAAAAAAGAGCTTTCCGAAATCAAAGCTATACTGAAAGCGGCGGAAAAGCACATTGACGGTGAGGAAATCGACAGAGCGTTTGTTGACCGATATATAAGCGATATTACGGTCTATCCCGACGAGGAAATAACACGCTTTGAGATACACCTTAAAGCCGGAACAACAGTCACTAAAGCCCTTCAAAACCTTACGAGCCGTGCAGGCAGTAATAGTAAGAAAATGATTAAGGCTTATGAAGAAAGCATGAAATAAGTCGGAATAAGCAAAAAATTTTCACGCTTATAACAGCTGCGACAAGGCGGCAAAAAAGTATCCCATACCTATTGGTACGGGATACTTGATTTTTGTGCATGCTATATAAATATTTAAAACATATTATATATATTCAGATTTTATTAGTGCAAAAATGACAAAATATTGCTACTATTTTGCCATAAAGGAATTGATAAACTCACCGTCACTAAAGGTATAAATAACGTTATCGACAATCGTGCTTCTGACAGGGTCTGCGTTTTCGATTTCGGTCGAATATTTTTTAACAATACTTATCTTTTTATCCTTAATCTCAAAAGCGATTGCGCCGGCTTTAGTTTGCTCTATACCGCTGTTGTTAGCTTTGACGTACTCAAAAGGAATTGCAAAATAATTTTCTGACTTATTAACAAGAATGGCTTTATGGGTGTCTTGCGCCTCACTCGCAGTATTTTTAATCGTTTTGCTGTCAAGCACCGTAGGCTTTTGCGGGTCAGACACGTCAAAAAGAGCAAATTTGATACCTCTTGCATAAGGATTTGAAAAATCGTTGGCAGTGCCTATACCAAGAAGCGTATCGCTGTCAATCGGGATAAGATTAGTAGAAAAGCCGCTGATTTTAACGCTTCCCTTAATAATCGGCTTTTTAGGATTGGAGAGGTCGATAACAAAAAGAGGGTCGGTATATTCAAACGTTATAACATAGGCGGTATCGCCCGAAAAGCGCACGGCATGGATATCCTCACCCTTTGCAAAATCGTCTGTTTCACCGAGCTTTTTTAAGTCTTTATCGAGCACATAAACATTACTTATCTGATTGGAATTTTTGTCATATTTAGTGGTTGCAATGCGGAAATTGCCGTTATATTCGTCCATTGAAAACTGATTATTGACAGTACCCGAAAAAGTCGCTTTGGCAATAAATTTAATATCATTTTTAAAATCAAGCTTATAAATTTCGGTATTGCAATCCGAAAGATAAAAAATCTCGTTATTATCGTCATTCTTGGCAGTATCACAAGTATCAAAAACGGCATTTGCAACATAAAGATTATTTTCATTGCAATAAACGGTTGAGCCTGCACCTGCTATCGCCTTTGTTTTTGCAGTCATTTTTTGGCTTACAAGGTCAAGCTTGCTGACGATAAGATACGAGGCGGATTTAGAATTTTCGACAATGCAAATATCCTTTGGCTCAACTGCTTTTTTAGCGCCGTCAAGCGTGGTTTCGGGCAGATAATCTTTGTCTGTTTTGCACAAACGAGAGCATATTTCTTTGTTGGAAATAACCAAAAGGAAATCACTTGTGATACGAGAGGAAACGTAGCTGCCCTGCTGTTTAAACGAATGTATTTTTTTTGGATTTTTTATATCGGAAAGAGAATAGATATCAATATTTGTAAATGAATCGTAATTGCTATTGAAGCTGTTCGACTGAACAATCAAATTATTTTTATAAAGAAAAAAATCATCAATATAGTCACCGTTTTCCATATCAAAGGCTATTTCAGAAAGCTTTTTTACGTTCTTCCCGTCAGGCTCATAGATTAAAATTTTATCATTTCCATTACGGAAAGTATAAATATATTTTCCGTCATTTTTGATAATATCAGCCTCATCAACACCGCCAACCTGAACGTAGGTTTCACTGCTTGAATTATCAGCCGCATTCTCAGCGCCTTTAATTGTATCTTTGGATGTCGGAAAACCGAAATTGCCCGAACTGTTAGATTTTTCAATGGATTTGAAATATTTTTCAATATCCTTTGCAGACGAAAATGCTTTAAATTGAACGTTTTCACTTTGAATTTCGGTATCACTCACAGGTGGCGATTGCGTATTTCTGCCAAGAGCAAAATTGAGAGAAACGGCAACAATCGCAACGCAGGCAACAAGACTTACGGCAGTTTTAAACGCTTTGGTTTTTACAAACGGTATAATCTTTTGTTTCTTATCGTCAATTGCATTTTTAACGTTCTCACCGTTAAGGCTTTCGGGTGCGGCTACATTGTCGTTATCAAATTTATTTTTAATAAAATCGAGGTCAAAATTTGCTATGACCTTGTCATATTTTTCATTTTTTTTCATATAACATCACTCCAAATAATTTCTCATTTTCGCAAGGCTTCTTGAAAGCTTTGACCTGACACTCGACGGCTTTATGCCGACAATTTTTGAACATTCCTTACTCGTAAAGCCTGCAACAAGGCAAAGCAAAACAATGTCCTTTTCATCAGATTGAAGTTTATCAAGAGCCTGCTTAAGCTCTAATGATAAATCGCTGTGGCAATAGGAAAGAGAGGCATCGTTTTGCATTTCGGCAAGCGATGAATTCACCCTACTTTTTGCCTGATAATCAATATATTTTGCACAGGAAGAGCGCAAAATTTTAAATATCCAAGCCGAAAAAGCCTCCGCCTTTTTAAGCTGTTTTATCCCCTGCCAAGCGCAGAGAATGCAGTCCATAACGGCGTCCTCTGCGTCTGCTTCGCTCGAAAGCTTATAATAGGCATAACGATAAAGCCTGTTTTTATAAAGCTCATAAAGCTCGCAAAAAGCATTTTTATCACCCTTTTGGGCATTTTTTATAAACTCGCTTTCTTTCATATTGCTCACCTCTTTTGACGACGTCATAAGTTAAGTATAAATTATCGCCCAAAGTGTTGCAAGATTTTTTCGAAGTCTCCCAGCGTGTAAAAAAATTTGATTTTTTATTGTTTATTTTACAATTTTGTAAATTTTTAAAATATTTTGAATTTGCTATTGTTATAAGGAGCGCTCTATTATATAATAGATACAATTAAGATTTTAAATAATGGATAACTATTGTTATCATTCGATATAAAGGCAGGACAAAGTGATGATTTTTTCAAGAGATATAGGAATTGATTTAGGCACGGCAAACACAGTTATTTGTGACAAAAAGGGCAGAATTATTATAAGGGAGCCGAGTGTTGTTGCAGTTGATGTAAAGACTAAAAGGGTTCTTGCAACAGGCGATGAGGCTAAGACTATGATTGGCAGAACTCCGGGTTCAATTATTGCAGTAAGGCCGCTTCAAGACGGTGTTATTGCCGATTTCGATATGACGTCGGATATGCTCAGGAGTTTCATTTACCGTTCAAGCAGGAGAAATCTTTTTACAAGGACAAGAGTTGTTGTAAGTGTTCCGAGCGGTGTAACCGAGGTTGAAAGACGTGCGGTTGAGGACGCTGTTCGCTCGGCAGGTGCACAGGACGTTGAGCTTATTGAGGAGTCGATGGCGGCAGCTATCGGCGCAGGGCTTCCTGTTTTTGAAGCAACCGGCTCTATGATAGTTGATATCGGCGGTGGCACATGCGACGTTGCGGTTATCAGCCTTGGCGGTATTGCGGCAAGCAGAAGCATTAAGGTTGGCGGCGACGCATTTGACGAGGCAATAGTAAATCATATGAAAAAAGCGCACAATCTTCTTATCGGAAAAAACACGGCTGAGGATATCAAGCTTAAAATCGGCTCTGTAAGCGAATACGACGGCGAAGGTGCAATGGACGTTAAGGGAAGAAATCTTACAGACGGTTTACCTAAGAGCGTTGAGGTAACCTCGGCTGAAATAAGAGATGTTTTGGCAGAGCCTGTTTCTAAAATCATTGCTTCCATTAAAGAAACTCTTGAAGTTACGCTTCCGGAACTTGCGTCTGATATTATCGACAGGGGCATTTATCTTGCCGGCGGTTCAAGCCAGCTCAGAGGCTTGCCGGAGCTTATTGCAAAGGAAACAAAAATGCAGGTACATATTCCCGAAAAGCCGCTTGATTGCGTAGCTATCGGAACATCAATCAAACTCAGAAGGGCACAATAATTATGAAAGACCTTTTTAAAAGCAGTCGTTTCAAGTTAATAGTTTCAATAATTGCCTTGCTTCTTGTAGGTATGTTCATTTGTGCGGCTAACGGCCACGGTGAAACGGCGCAAAGCGGCATAGTAGGCACAATATTCACTCCTGCGCATTGGGTTGCAAGCAAAATAAGCGATGGAATTGACCATATAAGCGAAAGTGCAAAGGGTAATGCTGAATATGACGCCAAAATCGATTCGCTTCAAAAGCAACTCGGTGAGCTTCAAAACCAACTTGCCGATTATAACAATCTTAAAGCGCAAAATGATTTATACAAGGACGCACTCGGCCTTAAAGAGGAACATAAGGATTTCAAATTTGCCGAAGCATCGGTTATCGGAAGGGACAGTGCAAATCCATACTGTTCGTTCACGGTAAGCAAAGGCACGTTAAACGGAGTAAAGGACGGTGCGGCTGTTCTTTACGGAAAATATCTTATCGGCGTTATAAAAAAGGCTTATCCTACCTATAGCGTTGTAAATACTATTCTCGACCCGGATTTTTCGGTTTCGGCTTACGATATTTCTACTAATGAGCTAAGCTTTGTTTCGGGTGACGCAAGCCTTGCAAAGCAGGGTGTTTGCAAATTTGAAAACCTTTCATCATCAAGTAAAATTTCTTACGGCTCGATTATTGCGACGGCAGGTATAAGCAAAAAAATGCCTAAAGGAATAATTATCGGAACAGTTAAAGATATCAATAATGACGATACGGACATTTCAAGCTATGCGGCTGTTGAGCCGGGTACGGATATTGAAAAGGTAACATCCGTGCTCATTCTTACAAGCTACAGCGAAAGCGAGGGCAAATAATGAGTGCAAAAAAGCAGACGGTTAAATATATCATTTACTGCCTTATTATCCTCGGTTGCGATTTGCTTCAAAATGTTCAAGGTCTTTTCCCTGAGGTTTGGGGCGCAAGGTGCTTTTTGCTTTTGCCTGTAACGATTATTCTTGCTATGGGCGAGGACGAGAAAAACGGTGCGCTCTTAGGTCTTTTTGCCGGGCTTTTATGGGATTTGACTTCGGGAGTGCATATGGGCTTTAACTGCATTTTCATTATGATTATGTGCTTTTTCTCCTGCGCACTTGTCACTTACATTGCAAGAGATATTTTTATCACAAATTTTGCTTCAATAACGGTTGCAACAGCTCTTTATGGCTTTATCTATTGGCTTTTCTTTATAATCATAAAGGGTGTAAAAGGCGGAGAAATGACGCTTGTAACATTTTACATTCCATGCGTTATTTATACGCTTGTGCTCACTCCGCTTATCTATCTCATTTTAAGACCGATTAAAAGAAAGCTTAACGAAGCACCGAAGCCGGTGATTGAGGATAAAAGAGAAATAAAATAAACGGCAATTTATTATAATCAAGGAGTACTTCATTGAAAAGTAAATATAAAAGCGGCAGGAGTGTTTTTGCGCTGATTGTGGTCTGCTTAGTTATCTTTTCATTTGCGGCAGATCTGTTTAACATTCAGGTAAAAAATAACGAATACTATGCCGCACAAAACAATACGGAAAGTAAATATGTTGTTGAGCTTGAGGCGGCAAGAGGAGAAATTGTTGACAGAAACGGTAACTCCCTTGTAACCAACAGGCAAGGCAACTCGATAATTTTAAACGCTGCATTTTTCCCCTCTCAAAAGGACAATAAGAGAAGAAACGAGATAATCTATAATCTTATTAAGCTTTTTGAGAAGAATAAGGAGGAATACGCTCAAAATCTTCCGCTTAAAATAACAAAGAGCGGCAAGGTTAAATTCAGCGGTAAAAAAGAGGATATTGCGACGATGAAAAGTGCAGATATGCTCAATCTTCAGCCTTATGCAACTGCACAAAACTGCTTTGACGCTATGATTGAAAAATATGAGATTGAAGGCTATGACGCTCAAACTGCACTAAAAATCGGCAATATCAGATATGAGCTTACAAGGCTTCTTTTCTCTTACGAAAACCCTGTTACGATTGCAGATGACGTAAGCGACGAAACGGTTGCAATGATTAAAGAGGACCGAGAAACATATCTCGGTGCAGACGTAAGAATTGTTGCATACAGAGAATATGTTGACTCAACAATTGCGCCGCACATTCTCGGCACAGTCAGGAAAATCAATGCCGAGGAATACAACGAACGCAAAGACGACGGATATAAAATCACCGACCAAATAGGCGAATCGGGTATTGAGCAGGCTTGCGAAAGCGAGCTTAGGGGCACTCCGGGCGAGCTTACAATCACGATAAAAAAAGACGGCGAAATAACGCAGGAGGTCACGAAAAAGCCTATTCAGGGCAACACTGTGGTATTGACTATTGACCGTGATTTGCAGGTGCTTGCGCAAAACAGGCTTCAAGGTGTGTGCAATAAGGTTAACGCTGCTTCCTCGGCAGGTGCAGTAGTGGTTGAGGACGTAAACAGCGGTGAACTTCTTGCCGCAGCCTCCTACCCTACCTACGATTTAAACGATTATTACGATAAATATGACGAGCTTATTTCTAACCCTCGTAACCCGCTTTGGTCAAGATTTGCCATGGGCACTTACGCTCCGGGTTCTACATTTAAGCCCGTTGTTGCAAGTGCTTCGCTTGAAGAGGGCGCTATCAGCGCTGACACGATTTTTAACTGCGGCGGTACAATGGAATACAGAAAGCAAAAATTCAAATGTCTTCACGGAAATGCACACGGCGGTGAAAATGTAAAAACCGCACTTCGTGATTCGTGCAACATTTTCTTCTACAACTGCGCTATGAGGCTCGGAATTTCCAAAATTGACGAATATGCAACAGCCTTTGGCTTGGGCGAAAAAACAGGAGTTGAAATTGCAGAGTCCTCAGGTATTCTTGCATCTCCCGAAAACAGAGAAAATAACGGCGGAATATGGAACGCAGGTGACACACTTCAAACCGCTATCGGTCAGAGTGATAACCTTTTCACTCCTCTCCAGCTTGCAAACTACTGCTCAACAGTTGCAAACGGCGGAACAAGATATGAGCTTCACTTTGTAAAATCAATAATTTCTTCCGCTTCGGGCAATGTCAACGAAAAAACGAAATCGGTTGCTGAATCGGTAGGTTTAAGCCAAAGCACGATTAACACCGTTCATCAAGGTATGCGCCTTGTTGCTACAAACGGCGGCCCTTATTTGGTATTTTCAAATATGAAAACAAAGGTTGCCTGCAAAACAGGTACTTCCGAGGTTAAGGTAAACGGCGTTAAGAGAAACAACGGCTTTCTTATCACATTTGCACCTTACAACCATCCCGAAATTGCGGTTTCATCAGTAGTTGAGCTTGCAGGCTCCGGCTCGGAAACGGCGGAAATGACTAAGGATATCATCAATTATTGGTATCAAAACAACACCGACGCAAAGGAAAATCAAAAAGTCGGTACGCTTTTGCCGTAAATACTCAAGTTTTTTGTAGTATTTTGGAGTATATATATAAATAATTATTGAATATATATTAATTTTGTGTTAAAATAAGCACGTATTAGATTAAAAAGGCAGAAAATAAGAAAAAGAAAATAACAAACACAAACACTTTAATTAATCATGGGGGTAAAGTATGAATATCGCATTAATTGCACACGACGCCAAAAAAGAGCTTTTAGTTCAATTTTGCATTGCATATTGCGGAATTATCAGCAGACACGATGTTTGCGCAACAGGAACAACAGGCAAGCTCGTTTCAGAAGCAACAGGTCTTAAAATCAATTGCTTTCTTGCAGGAAGCCAGGGCGGCGGACAGCAGATTGCAAGCCGCATTGCCTGCAATGAGATTGACCTTTTAATATTTTTCAGAGACCCGCTCTCACCTAAACCGCACGAGCCGAGCGACCACGACCTTTTACGTCTTTGCGACGTTCACAACATTCCGTTTGCAACCAACATTGCAACGGCTGAGGCATTAATCAGAGGTGTTGAGAGAGGCGATTTTGAGTGGAGAGAAATAGTAAACCCAAGATATAACCAGTCGAGATAAAATAAAACTAATAACGGGTGAGTAAATTTACTCGCCCGATTTTTATGACACATTAATAACAGGAGAACGATATGGCACTTATAACTAAAGCTATTAAAGGCACTAAGGATGTCTTGCCTAAGGACGTACACAAAAACCAATATATCGAGGCTACTGCGCTTGATATCGCTTCAAAGTTTGGATATAAAGAAATAAGAACACCTGTTTTTGAACACACGGAGCTTTTCCAAAGAGGTGTTGGCGACACGACTGACGTTGTTCAAAAGGAAATGTATACTTTTGACGACAAGGGCGGCAGGTCAATCACATTAAGACCGGAGGGCACTGCAGGCGCAGTTCGTTCATACCTTGAAAACGGACTTTGCAACGAGGCGCTTCCGCAAAAGGTTTGCTATCTCACCTCTTGCTACAGATACGAAAAGCCGCAGGCAGGCAGGCTTAGAGAATTCCATCAGTTCGGTGTTGAATGTTTCGGCTCAGCCTCCCCTCTTGCAGACGCTGAAATTATTGTGCTTGCAAAATCGCTTTTTGATACACTCGGCGTTAAAGATTTAAGCCTTGAGATTAACTCAATCGGCTGTCCTACCTGCCGTGCCGAATATCACAAGGCGCTCAAAGAATATTTTTCCTCTCGCAAGGACGAGCTTTGCGACACTTGCAAAAGCAGGCTTGACAGAAATCCGATGAGAATACTTGACTGCAAAAGCCCGATTTGCCACGAAATTGCCGAGGGCGCACCTGTAGTTATTGATTATCTTTGCGACGAATGTAAAGAGCATTTTGAAAATGTGCAAAAGTACCTTAAGGCTCAAAATATTGAATATACAATCAATCCGCAAATAGTAAGAGGCCTTGACTATTATACCAAAACGGTATTTGAATTTGTTTCAAACTCAATCGGTGCGCAGGGCACTGTTTGCGGCGGCGGCAGATACGACGGTCTTGTTGAAGAACTTGGCGGTCAGCACACTCCGTCACTCGGCTTTGCTATGGGAATCGAAAGGCTTATGCTTCTTATGGAAGCTCAGGGCTGCGAATTTCCTGAGGCTGAAAAGCCTGATTTATTCATTGTTGCTCTTGGCGAAAAAGCGACGCTCAAGGCTGTTGAAATTGCTAAGGATATGAGAGAAGAGGGTTTCTCGGCTTTGCTTGACCTCAACCAAAGAAGCGTAAGAGCGCAGATGAAATACGCTGACAAGCTCGGTGCTAAATTCAATGTTGTTATCGGCGATAACGAGGTTGCGGCTAAAACCGCTAAGCTTAAAAATATGCAAACGGGTGAAGAAACAGAGATTAATCTTGACACCTTTGTAAGCGGATTTTACAGCATATCGTTAAACGAGCAGCTTGCCGATTTGGAAATTAACGGTGAGGAATTTGATTTCAATTCACTTTTCGGTCTTGGCAATAAGAACGATGAGGAATAATAATTAATTACAGATTATAAATAAATTTGTGAAAGGCATAATATAATGGAAACAATCAAGGGACTTAAAAGAACAAATTATTGCGGCGAGCTTAGAATTGAGGACGCAGGCAAGGAGGTTACCCTTTTCGGTTGGTGCCAAAGGCAGCGTGACCTCGGTAATCTTATATTTATTGATTTAAGGGACAGGACAGGTCTTGTTCAGCTTTCATTTAATGACACTACCGACAGAGAGGTTTTTGCCAAGGCGCAAAGCGTAAGAGCAGAATATGTTGTTGCCGCTGTCGGCACTGTTTGCGAGCGTGAAAGCAAAACAAACAAGATTGCAACAGGTGACATTGAAATTAACGTTAAAGAATTTCGTATCATTTCAAAGGCTGAAACACCGCCTTTTGAAATTGCAAAGAGCGAAAAGGTCGGTGACGAAACCACACTTAAGTACCGTTACTTAAACCTTAGAAACGAAAAGCTTACACAAAATATTTTAATGCGCCATAAGATTGCAAAAATTGCAAGAGAATATTTTTATGACAATGATTTCATTGAAATCGAAACTCCGATGATGATTAAGTCAACACCTGAGGGCGCAAGGGACTATGTTGTGCCGTCACGTGTTCACAACGGCAAATTCTATGCTCTTCCTCAATCTCCGCAGATTTACAAGCAGCTTTGTATGATTGCAGGCTTTGACAGATACATTCAGCTTGCTCGCTGCTTCAGAGATGAAGATTTAAGAGCAGACAGGCAGCCTGAATTTACACAAATTGACCTTGAAATGTCATTTGTTGATACAGACGATATTATGGAAATGGCAGAGGGCTTTATCAAAAAGCTTATGAAAGAAACTATCGACGTTGACATCGACTTCCCTCTCCCACGTATGACCTTTGCCGAAGCACAGGAAAAGTATGGATCAGACAAGCCTGATACACGCTTTGGTATGCTTATTGAGGATATTACCGCTTGGGCTGAAAAGACTGATTTTGTTGTATTTAAAAACGCTGTTGAAACCGGCGGAACAGTAAGAGCAATTGTTGCCAAAAATGCCGCTTCAACATATACAAGAAAGAAAATTGACAAGCTTACCGAGCATGCAAAGGGTATCGGAGCAAAGGGGCTTGCATATATCAGATGGGCTGACGAAGCACCTACCTGCTCGTTCAACAAATTCTTAAAAGACGGTGAGCTTGACGAGCTTACAAGCGCTCTTAATGTTAAAAACGGCGACTGCGTATTTATCGTATCGGGCAAAACAAGCGACACCCTTTCAATTCTCGGCGCACTTCGCCTTATCGTTGCCAAGGAGCTTGACATTATCCCCGAAGGAAAGTGGAACTTCCTTTGGATTACTGAAATGCCATTCTTTGAATACGATGAAGAAACAGGAGAATGGCTTGCAATGCACCATCCTTTCACAATGCCTATGGAGGAATGCATTGAATATCTTGATACAGACAAGGGTAAAGTTAGGGCTAAGGCATTTGACCTTGTATTAAACGGAACAGAACTTTCTTCAGGCTCAATGAGAATTACTGACTGCGAACTTCAAAACAAAATGTTTGAACTTCTCGGTATGGAGCAAGAAGAAATTGACGCAAAGTTTGGCTTCCTTGTTGAAGCATATAAATATGCCGCTCCGCCACACGGCGGTATGGGCATCGGTCTTGACAGGCTTGCAATGCTTATCTGCGGTGCAGACAGTTTACGTGACGTAACCGCATTCCCTAAGGTTCAAAACGCAAGTGAGCTTATGAGCGGTGCACCAAGCTACATTGACGATATTCAGCTTGACGAACTTGGAATAAACATTACAAAGGAAGAAAAAGATGAGCAGTAATTTCTTTGCAATGGTAAACAGAATGAAGCTTATCGACAGATGGGCTTTAATGAATAATTCGACTAAAGAAAACATTGCCGAACACAGCCATTCGGTTGCAGTAATCGCACACGCACTTGCATTAATCGGCAACAAGAAATTCGGCAAAAGCTATAATGCCGAACGTGCGGCTTTGCTTGCACTTTATCACGATACTACAGAGGTCATAACAGGTGATATGCCTACTCCCGTTAAGTATTATAATGATGATATCAAAAATGTATATAAAAACATTGAGTGCATTGCAGGCAAAAGACTTCTTGATATGCTTCCCGAAGAATTCAGAAGTGATTATGAGCCGTTCTTTGAAAAAAAGGACGAGGATAAAGAACTTTGGAAGCTTGTAAAGGCGGCTGATAAAATAAGCGCACTTATCAAATGTATTGAAGAATACAGAATGGGCAACCGTGAATTTGAAAAGGCGCTTGAGGCTCAGCAAAAGAAAATTGAAGAAATTAATCTCGACGAGGTTAAATATTTCCGTGAGCATTTTCTTAATTCGTACTATTTAACACTCGACGAGCATACAAAATAAATTATTTTATATTTTGTCGTTTTATACAAAAAGTAAATATAAGCGTTAAATAAAACTGTTAAAGACTTGTTGCATTTTGAATGTAGCAAGTCTTTTTGTTGTGCATAGTATACAATAATTCAAGTTTTGTTTTGGTAATTTGATACAATGTTTTCGGCATTATATACAAATATTAGGCATCTTTTTTGTGCAATATGCTTGACAAATAAAAACTTTGTGCTATAATGAAGGCACAAAAGCGAAGGAGGTTTTATGTATGCTTAAACAACTTATCAAGTGTGCAAAAATCCTTGCCGAGATAGACAAGGCATATAACAGATAAGCACACGCTTAAAAAGCGGCACTCGGTCGCAGCATTTACGAAACTTAATTTAATAGAAAGAAGGAATTTTTATGAAGTCATTTTTCAATGTATTAGATAACGGTTTTGCGTTTGCTCCTGCAAAAAGGCTCGTGGAATTCTTATCTAAGAAAATGTAAATGTAAACAAGTCGCTTCCCAAAAGGAAGTGACCAAAACTATTGATAAAGCGGTTAAACCGCACCGAATAAAATAAATAAACCTCATTGCCTCCCTTGTAAAGAGAGGTGGGTGCAACTTGTTGCACTCGGAGAGATTGAAAAAAGGTCAAGGACATCGAGTCCTTGACCTTTTTGGCGCTTTCCGTCTTTTGCTCGGGGGCAGTACCCACGTACAGCTCCCGCTCGCAAAATACGAAATTTACCTCGCTTTCTCAAAGTCTACCTGCGTGTAGAAATTTATAATCTGACTTTTTTCTACACGCAGGGACACTTCCCCTTGGGAAGTGACCAAAACACAAATTTTCAGTCGCAGATACCGATAACGGTTGTCTGCGGCTTTATTTTTTGCAAAAAATGTTTACTTATAAAGTAAAATAATATATAATGTACTCGCATTGTATCCGCCGGCAAAATAACTTGCCAAAGCTTGAGCGTTTGTGTGTTTTGCGCAAGGGCTTAGGAACAGTAGCAGAAAGGAAATTAAATATGAAAACAAACACAAAAAAGATTGCCGGAGTAGGACTTCTCACGGCAGTAGTAGTTGTGCTTCAGCTACTCGGTAGTTTTATCCACTTTGGTCCGTTCTCAATTTCGCTTGTACTTATCCCTATCGTTGTAGGCGCTTCGCTTTACGGCGTATTATCGGGTGCGTGGCTCGGTCTTGCATTTGGAATTACTGTTTTAATTTCAGGCAATGCTGCGGCTTTTTTAGCCGTTAATCCGGGCGGAACTGTAATTACGGTCCTTCTAAAAGGTGCGCTTGCAGGTCTTTTGGCAGGTGCAGTATACAAAGCAATTGAAAAGAAAAACAAGGTTGTTGCAACAATAGTTGCCGCAATCATTTGCCCTGTAGTAAATACAGGTATATTTTTAATCGGCTGTCGCCTATTCTTCTTTGACACAATTAAAACCTGGGCGGCAGGAACAAACGTATTCGTTTATATGATTACAGGACTTGTAGGCTTCAACTTCTTATTTGAACTTGGTTTAAACATAATTCTTTCACCTACTATTATTAAGCTTACAAAACTTGGCAGAAAGGAAAAATAATAATGATTTTAGCTGTAGATATCGGCAATACAAATATCGTTTTAGGTATTCTTGACGGCGATACGCTTATTAACGAGTGTCGCCTTTCGACCGCAGTTAATGACTCGGCGGAGGAATACGCAATAAAGCTTAACAGTATTCTTGAAATTTGCAAAATAAATCCCGAAGATATTGAGGGAAGCGTTATTTCCTCAGTTGTGCCTCCGCTTATCAGAACGGTTTCAAAGGCAATTATGCTTATCACGGGTAAGAAATCAATAGTAATCGGCCCGGGAGTTAAAACAGGTCTTAATATTAAGACAAACAATCCTGCCGAGCTTGGCGCAGATATGGTAGCCGGTGCAGTTGCAAGCATTGAAAAATATCCTTGCCCGCAAATTATTTTCGATTTGGGTACTGCAACTACAGCTTCGGTTATTGATAAAAACGGCTGTTTTATCGGCTGTTCGATTTTATGCGGAGTTAAGACTGCGCTTAATGCATTAGCATCAGGCACGGCTCAGCTTCCTCAAATTGACATTGTTGCCCCCAAAAATGCAATTTGCACAAACACTATCGACTGTATGAGAAGCGGTACTGTTTACGGCACTGCGGCAATGATTGACGGCTTAGTGAAAAGATTTGAAAAAGAGCTTGGTCAAGAGGCAACGGTAATTATTACGGGAGGTCTTGGCGGCGTTATCGCAAAATACTGTGAAACAAAGGCAATTGTTGATAAAAATTTGGTTATCGACGGACTTCGCTTGATTTATGATAAAAACACACAGGAGAGGAAATAAATATTATGGCTTTATACCGTGCATTTCAGGCATTCAGACCCGAAAAGTCGAAGCAAGCGCTTATCCCGGCTCTTCCTTATGATGTTATGAACAGTGATGAGGCAAAAGAGATGGTTAAGGATAACCCTTATTCGTTTTTGCATATTGACAAAGCGGAGATTGATTTGCCAAAAGGTACTGATATTTACAGCGACGAGGTTTACCGAAAGGCAAAGGAAAACCTTGAAAATCTTGAAAAAACAGGCGCACTTATTCAGGATAAAAAGCCTTGCTTTTATATTTACAGGCAGATTATGAACGGCAGAAGCCAGACGGGAATTGTAGGCTGTGCATCTATTGATGATTATATGAACAACGTTATCAAAAAGCACGAACACACTCTTGCTAAAAAAGAAGAGGACCGTATTCGTCACGTTGATACCTGCAATGCAAACACAGGCCCGATTTTCTTAACATATCGCAAAAACGACATTATCAGCAATACCGTTAATTCTTGGGCAAGCGCTCACGAGAGTGTTTATGATTTTGTGGCAGACGGTGTTAATCAAACAGTTTGGGTAATTGATGACGAGGATATTATCAATACCATTTCAACCGAATTTGCAAAAATTGATGCTTTATACATTGCCGACGGTCACCACAGATGTGCGTCTGCGGTAAAGGTCGGTCAAAAAAGAAGAGAAAAAAAGCCGGATTACACAGGTGATGAGGAATTTAATTTCTTCTTATCCGTTGCTTTTCCTGATGACGAGCTTGAAATTATGGATTACAACAGAGTAGTTAAAGACCTAAACGGTATGAGCCGAGAGGAATTTTTAAGTTCATTATCGCATAGCTTTGAGGTAGAAAAGGTTGAAACTCAATATAAACCGACAAAGCGCCATACATTCGGAATGCTTATTGAAAATGATTGGTATAAGCTTTCGGCAAAAGAGCAGATTATCGACGAAAGCGACCCTGTTAAAAGGCTTGACGTTTCAATCCTTCAGGACAATCTCCTTTCCCCCATCCTTGACATTGACGACCCTAAAACAAATGACAGAATAGATTTTATCGGCGGAATAAGAGGACTGGGTGAACTTGAAAGAAGATGCAAAGAAGATATGAAGCTTGCATTTGCAATGTATCCAACCTCGATAGGCGACCTTATGTCAATCGCAGATGCAAATTTAATTATGCCGCCAAAGTCAACTTGGTTTGAACCAAAGCTTTTGTCGGGTATATTTATTCATCACTTGAGTTGATAATTTGTATAATTATTAACTATTGTATATTTATCAACCAAAAAAATCCAACACTCTTGCATTTATCAAAATTTTTTAGTAAAATATAACTGTTGTTTTTTTGTTTTATTATAAATTTTACTATGGAGGTTGTGTGATGAAAGAAGAAAACAGAAAATATGCTCGTGAAGCAATGGACATTGTTGAACACGCAGCACATAAAATAGGCTCACGTTTGCCCGGCTCTGACGGAGAAATCAAATTACATAAATATATGGGTAAAAAACTCCGTGAAATCGGTATTGAGCCAAAAACAGAGGAATTTGCAGTATCTCCTCGTTCAGGTATCGGCGGTCTTGGTTATGCAGGCTGGTCGGGTGTAATCATCAGTATCGGTGCTATTATTGCAATTGCTTGCGGATTTGACAAGCTTTGGTATGTGCTCGGCGCACTCGGACTTCTTACAATCTTTTGGCTTGTAATGAGTTGCTTTTTCTACAAAACATGGTTTGATATGTTTTTCCCACAGGAAATCAGCCGCAACACTCTCGGCGTTTTAGAGCCTGAGGACGGAAAATACGACTACACAATTATCCTTTCAGGTCATACAGACACCTCTTGGTGCTGGAGACACAGCGAACACGCTTATAAGTATAAGGACACTAAGCCGGTAATGGGTCTTATTGCTACATACGGCAAGGTAGGTTTCGGCGCAGTTTGCTTCTTCTTTATCGCACTTTTCTCTGTATTTATGGCAATTGTTGATATTTGCCAATTTGCAGGTGCCGCTTGGACACAGACAATGCTTGCATCTCACGGATGGGAAGTATTTATGTTTATAATGAACTTTGTTCCTATCGTAACAGCAATAGGCTCATTATTCGTTGTTATGTGGGGTGACCCTAATCCGAGGAATGCTTCTCGTGGTGCTATGGACAACGCAACAGGCATCGGCTTAAGTTATGCTGTAATTAAATATTTCAAGGAAAATCCTGATAAAATGCCTAAGAATTGCCGTATTGTTGATGCAAATATCGGCTCTGAGGAAGCAGGCTTGAGAGGCTCAATGCACTTTGCTCAGGAGCACAGATTTGACGATTTAACAAAAAACGCTTGGAATATCAACATTGACTCTGTTGCCGATAAAGAGTACTTCGAGGTAGTTATTAAAGACGATTGGCAGGGTGTCAGATTTGATACCGATATGGAAAAAATGTTTAAGGATACTTTTAACGAAATGGGTATCAAGTCGCTTACTAACGGTTGCATTCACAACCCTGTAGGCGGTTGCGACTCAACTCCTATGACAAGAGCAGGAATTAAGTCAGTTACATTTGCCGCTCAAAATCCTATGCTCACATACTATTATCACACATGGCGTGATATGCCTGAGCGCTTTGAAATGGAAACAGTCGGCGACGGCTTCGATGTTATTCTTTCCGTAATTGACAAGATTGCCAAATTCCAAGAGAAAAACGGCTACAACGGCCCACAAAAGAAATAATTAATACAAAAGATAAACGAGCATTGACGATATTTTGTCAATGCTCGTTTTTATATTCATTATTAACAGTTATAACGAGTTGTCATATATAAAGTTATTTGTCATATTCGCAAATTGTCTTTCGGGTTTGCAAAATACTTCCTGACGAAACAGAAAATTCATCAAGCCCCCATTCAATAAGATAAGGGATAAGCTTGGTATCCGCTGCCGCTTCACCGCACATACCAACCTGAATACCTGCTGCCTTGGCATTTTTAATAGTTGTTTCAATAGCACGTAAAACTGACGGTTGAAATACATCATAAAGCCTTTCAACCTTTGCATTGCCTCTATCCACTGCCATTGTGTAGCCTGTAAGGTCGTTTGTGCCGATAGAGAAAAACTTAACTTCACGAGCCAGAATATCCGAAATAAATACTGCTGCCGGAGTTTCAACCATAATGCCGACATCTACGCTTCTGTATTCCTTACCCTCACTTTTAAGTTCTTCCTTGCATTCCTCAATCAGGGCTTTTGCCTGCCTTACCTCTTCAACACAGGTAACAAGAGGAAACATAATTTTTATATTTCCATAAACACTTGCACGCAAAAGCGCACGAAGTTGCTTTTTAAAAAGTTCCTTATTATCAAGGCAGTAGCGAATTGCTCTGTGGCCCAAGAAAGGATTTTCTTCTTTTTCAATATTAAGATAAGGAATATCCTTATCACCGCCTACATCAAGGGTACGAATGATTACTTCTTTGCCGTCCATTGCCTTTGCAACGGTGGAATATGCCTCAAACTGTTCTTCCTCGCTTGGCTCGCTTTGGCGGTCCATAAAAAGAAATTCCGTTCTGAAAAGACCGATACCTTCTCCGCTGTTTTGAATAACGCTTTGAACATCCTCAGCTTTGCCGATATTGCCGTAAACAAGTTTTTTAATGCCTGATTTAGTAACAGTCGGCTTGCCGAAATATTGCTTTAAGCTCTCTTTATCTTTTAGATATGCCTCTTGTTTATTTTCAAATTCCTTTATATCATCATCACTCGGACTTACAATAACATTTCCTTTAAATCCGTCAACAGCAACTAAATCGCCGTTTTTCACCTCATTGCAAACATTAGGTATCGAAAGCACGGCAGGAATACCCATAGCCCTTGCCAAAATTGCACTATGGCTTGTGATACCGCCCACCTCTGTAAGTATTGCGCTGACATTGTCCTTGTTAATTTGACCCGTCATAGACGGAGTAAAATCCTTTGCTATCAAAACAGAACCTTTTTTCACCTTAGAAATATCGACGTTATTTACGCCGAGCAAGATACTCAAAAGGCTGTCTTTGATATCCTTAACGTCGCTTGCTCTTTGCTGAGTAAGCTCATCGTCAACACCCGAAAACATATCAATAAACATTGAGCAAACCGTATCAACAGCCTTTTCAGCCACCGAGCCTGCGTCAATATTATCCTGCATTTGAGAAAGCATAAACGGGTCTGAAAGCATAACAATATGACCCTCTAAAATTTCCGCTTCCTTGTCGCCTGCCGAATTTTTTACGTCATCTGCAAGCTTTCTCGTTTCCTTAATAAAAGTATCAACTGCTTTTTGAAGTCTTTCCTTTTCATTTTGAGCCGTTGTAAATTCAACGTGATTATAATCAAGCTTTGCGTCGCTTATAACAACTGCATTGCCGATACCGTAGCCCTGACTTGCTCCTATTCCCTTAAGCATAACACTTCCCCCTTGCTGCACAAAAAGGTGCAATGTAATTAAGCATTGCACCTTTTATAATTTTTATTCGCCGAAACCTGATTCAATAAGAGCAATTGCTTCATCAAGCATAGCCTGCTCATCTGCGCCGTCACATTCAACAGTAATATCTGTGCCACACTTAATGCAAGCCGCCATAATATTCATAATGCTTTTGCCGTTGATTTTTTTATCGCCGACAATAATATTAATATTTGATGCATATTTAGTCATTGCTGTTACAAAAACGTTTGCAGGTCTCATATGAAATCCCATTTCGTTAGTAACCTTAGTAAGCTTTGAAACCATAATATTTCTCCTAATTCTATCTTATTTTGCTTTAACTTCATTGTTTACATTTTTCTTTAAAAGTGCAAGCATTAATGCACCTACAATCGAGCCTGCAACAAGAGCTACAACATAAAGAAGAGGATGGTCGCATACAATGAATGTGAATATACCGCCGTGAGGAGCAGGACAAGTTACATTAAAGAGTGATGTAAGAGCACCTGCTACAGCAGAACCGACCATACAAGACGGAATTACACGAATTGGGTCAGAAGCTGCGTAAGGAATTGCACCCTCAGTGACGAAGCAAAGACCCATAAGATAGTTTACAGGACCGCTCTTAAGTTCTTCCTTATTCCACTTTTTCTTGTTAAATGTTGTTGAAAGAGCGATTGCGATAGGAGGAACCATACCGCCAATCATAACAGCAGCCATAATCCAAGTGTTGCCGTCTGCAATTGCTGCTGTACCGAATACATAAGCTGCCTTGTTGAAAGGACCGCCCATATCTGTTGCCATCATAGTAGCAAGAACAATTGAAAGAAGAAGTCTGCTTGTTGAACCAAGACTTTCAAGTCCGTTTGAAAGAAGTGTATTGAGTTGACCGATAATCGGGTTTACGCCTGCCATAATTAAGCCCATAAGAAGCGTACCCAAAAGCGGATAAATGAATACCGGTTTAATACCGTCCATTGCCTTAGGCATCCAAGAAAATGCTTTTTTAATAAGCTGAACAACTATACCTGCTATAAAGCCGGCAAACAATGCGCCGAGGAAACCTGATACTGCTTTTGAATCTCCGGCAAGTCCGTTGCCCGAATTAACGCCGTCAACCATACTTTGAATTGTATGGCCGCTTGCCGCAAACACACCGCCTACAAAGCCCGGAAGTAAGCCCGGACGGTCTGCAATAGACTGAGCGATATATGCTGACAAAACAGGAAGCATAAGTGCAAATGCCGCTTTACCTATCCAGAAAACAACTGATGCAACAGGGCTTGTGAAACCGAATGTTCCGCCGGCGTTTGCATTGCCTGCGATTGTATCAATAAGGAAACCGAATGCAATAAGCACACCGCCGCCTACTACGAACGGGAGCATATGAGATACACCGTTCATAAGATGCTTATAAACCTTATGGCCGAAGCTTTCCTTTTCGTCATCATCTACAGCGCTTTTTTCTTCGTCATTTGCGTGATAAACAGAAGCTTTGCCGTCAACAATTTTTTGAATAAGCTCCTCAGGTTTATTAATACCGTTTGTAACTGAGGTTTTGATAACAGGCTTGCCGTCAAAACGTGCCATTTCAACATTTTTGTCAGCCGCAATAATGATGCCGTCACATTCCTCAATTTCTTTTTTCGTTAAAATATTCTTTGCGCCGCCTGAACCGTTAGTTTCAGCCTTAAGCGGATAGCCCATTTTTTCGCCTGCTTTTTCGAGTGCCTCAGCAGCCATATAGGTATGAGCAATACCGGTAGGGCAAGCTGTTACGGCTAAAATTCTGTAGCCGTCTTTCTTTACTGCCTCTGCCTTTGGCTCATCAGGATACTTTTCAGTTTCCTTTTTATCAATTACAGAAAGAAATTCATCTGCTGTTTTTGCACTTCTTAAAGCCGCACAAAATTCAGGCTCCATAAGCATAACCATCAATCTTGAAAGAATTTCAAGATGTAAATCTCCGTCAAGCGGAGCAGCAATCATAAATAAAATGTCGCTGTTTTTGCCATCGGGTGCACCGTAGTCAACACCGTTTTGAACAGTTATAGCCGAAAGACCGGGCGTTTTAACACTCTCACTTTTAGCGTGAGGAACTGCAATTCCCTCTCCTATTGCAGTTGAGCCTTGAGCCTCTCTTGCAAGTATTGCCTTCTTGTACTCATTAACGTCAAGAAGATTACCTGCCTTTTCATGAAGAGCAATAAGCTTATCGATAGCATCATTTTTTGAGGCAACCGATGTATTAAGTTCTATTGCATTCTTCTTAAGCAAATCAATAATTTTCATAAGTATTACCCCTTTCTTATTTTAAATATTCGCTTTCAAGCATTTTGTCGATTGTGTCTTTATCGGCAAGACCCGGACAAAAGGCCGTTGCATTTCCGCAAGCAGAGCCAAGCTTTAAAGCATATTTATAGTCGTGAGTTTTTGAGTAGCCTGCAACAAAGCCTGCCACCATTGAATCGCCGCAGCCGACAGGATTTAAAACCTTGCCGGGAACATTACCCATTGAATGAACCTCTCCAAATTCATCAACAAGCGTTGCGCCGTCCTTTGAACGTGAAACGAGAACATTTCTTGCGCCCATTTCCTGAAGCTTTTTTGCATAATATGCAATTTCTTTTTCCGTTTTAACTTCTACGCCGAAAACATCGCCAAGCTCGTGATGATTAGGCTTAATTAAAAACGGCTTATATTTTAAAACATTTAAAAGCAAATCGCCCGTTGCATCAACTGCAAAGTTAATGCCTTTATTTTGGAGTTTTGCGAGTATTTCCTCATAAATATCATCAGGAAGAGAATTTGGAATTGAACCTGCCAAAACGAGGAAATCACCTGATTTAAGTTTTTCAAACTTGTCAAACAAAGCATTTAATTCGTCTAATTCGATATCGGGTCCCTGTGCATTAATATCGTAATCCTCATCTGCTTTGATTTTTACATTAATTCTTGTGTATCCTTTTTTAAGATATACAAAATCATTTTTAATATTTTCTGCATTAAGCATTTCTTCAATTTTCTTGCCTGAAAATCCGGCAAGAAAGCCAAGCGCAATGTTATCAACCTTGAGCCTTGAAAGGATAACGGAAACATTAATTCCCTTGCCGCCGTAATAAAGCTGTTCGCTTTCGGTTCGGTTAATATCCTTATATTGCAGCTGCTTTAAATTCATAACATAATCAAGCGCCGGATTAAAAGTTACAGTGTAAATCAAGCTACAACACCTCTTTAATAACTGTCAGCTTTTTAAGCTTTGAATTTGAGCATTTATCCGTCACTATACAGGCACAATCAAGAGAGCCAAAGCTTACTGCCGAAACTTTATCAAACTTTGAAGAGTCGGCAAGCACGTAAGTCACGAAGCTTTTTTCAACAGTGACTGCTTTAAGCATTGCCTCCTCCGTATCCGGAGTAGTATAGCCTTGCTTTTCGCTTATGCCGTTAGCGCCGATAAATGCCTTTGTGAATGAATAGTTTTGCAAATTTTTTGCCGCAACCAAACCTATGATTGCCTCTGTAGACTGCTTCAGCTTGCCGCCCAAAACAATTACGTTACATCCGTTTTTTGCAAGTTGCTTTGCGTGGTCGACGCCGTTTGTAACAAAAGTTGCCTTTGAATTTTTGAGAAACGTCGTCATCAAAAGTGTGGTTGTTCCTGCATCAATAAATACAAAATCGTCATCCTGTATTTGCGATGCCGCATATTGTGCAATTTTTGTTTTTTCATCAGTATTTTTTGTCAGTTTTTCCTCAATATTATCCTCAAGCTTAATAAATTCCTGACCTAGCGCCGTTGCACCGCCGTGAACCTTATTAATCTTACCTTTACTTGCAAGGTAGGATAAATCACGTCTTACAGTCGATTCGCTCGATTGCAAAATCTCTGTAAGCCTTGTGACTGTTACAGAACCCTGCTCTTTAATAATATCAAGGATTAATGACTGTCTTTCTTGACTTAGCATGCTTAATCCCCTTAATGCTGAAAACTAACTTTTCATTGCACCTTAAGTATAGCGTTTCTTTCATATTCAGTCAATATGTTTCATTTATTTTCGTCATAATGCTCATTTACACCCTGTTTATTTGTGCATTCAGGTGCTTTTATATGTATATTTTGATTGATTTTGACTGTTTTATTCAAACCAAGCATTTTTTCAATCATTTAAAATTTTGCAAAAAAATAAAGACGATTATTACTAACCGTCTTTATCTAAATATGAATTTTATTCAATAGGAGTAAGATTTTTAAGACTGACATCCATAATCATAGCGGAATGAGTAAGCGCACCGCACGATACAAAATCAACACCGATTTGGGCAATTGACTTAAGTCTTTCCTTAGTAACATTGCCCGAACATTCGGTTTCAGCCCTGCCGCCGATAATTTCAACAGCTTTTTTCATAGTATCATTATCCATATTATCAAGCATAATAATATCTGCGCCGGCCTCGACAGCTTCTTTAACCTGCTCTAAAGTTTCGGTTTCAATCTCAATCTTTCTTACAAAAGGAGCATACGCCTTAGCCATTTTAATTGCCTTTGTAATTGAGCCTGCCGCACCGATATGATTGTCTTTAAGAAGTACACCGTCGGAAAGATTATATCTATGATTTGTTGCGCCACCTACCTTAACGGCATATTTTTCAAACGGGCGCATATTAGGAGTAGTCTTGCGAGTGTCAAGAAGAGTAGTATTTGTACCCTCAAGCTCTTTCATATATTCTCTTGTCATTGTGGCAATGCCGCTCATACGCTGAAGATAATTAAGACCCGTTCTTTCCCCGCTGAGGATTGCCTTTATATCGCCGTAAATGACGCCCAAAAGCTCACCCTTTTTAACCTCGTCGCCGTCCTTAAAATATGCTTCAAAGCGAGCAGTTTTATCAAGAAGTTCAAACGTTCTTTCAAAAATACCGAGACCGCAGATAATACCGTCTTGCTTACAGATAAGTTCAGCCTTACCCTGCTTGTCCTCAGGCATAACAGCATTGGTTGAAACATCCTCCGAAGTGATATCCTCTTTAAGCGTGTTTAAAATATAATCGTCTACATTAACCTTGAGTGTTACACCATTTATCATAAAAATCTTTATCCTTTTCTTTTATTTCATCCATAATGAGCTTTTTAAACTCCTTTTGTCTTTCTTCCTTTGGAGGATAAGAAGAAAGGTCAATCTCATTATAATTTTCAGGCTTTTCGCTTTTATCATCAGCGATAACGTCAGCCGCACGCTTTGCAAAAACAAGACTTTCAAGAAGAGAATTTGAAGCAAGCCTGTTTTTGCCGTGAACGCCGTTGCAAGCGGTTTCACCTGCTGCATAAAGATGAGCCATAGATGTTCTGCCGTAAAGGTCAGTTTTAATTCCGCCCATCATATAATGCTGAGCCGGAGTTACAGGAACTTTATCCTTAGTAATATCATAGCCCTCTTCCATACAAGCGTCAAAAATATTCGGAAAACGCTTAGCCGCCTGCTCCGTAGTCATTGTAGGGAGTGTAATATAAACGTGGTCCGTGCCAAACTTTTTCATTTCCTCAACAATTGCGTTTGTTACAACGTCTCTCGGCTGAAGTTCGTCCGTAAATCTTTCCCCGTTTTCGTTAAGAAGAATTGCGCCCTCGCCCCTTACGCTTTCGCTGATAAGAAAACGTCTGCCTTTCTTCTTGCTGTAAAGAGTGGTAGGGTGTATCTGAATATAATTGATATCTTTAAGCTCTACCCCGTGCTTAATTGCAAGCGCAAATGAGTCACCCGTAATATGAGGATAGTTTGTGGAATTAAGGAACAAGCCTCCGAGACCGCCCGTTGCAAGAATGATATCTCTTGCAAGGATAGAGCCCATTTCTCCGTATTCGTCCTCGCACACAATACCCTGGCAAACATTATCCTTTTCAATAAAATCAATCATAGTGGTTTTTGGAACTATGGTTATATTTTCTTTTTTCTTTGCAATGTCAAGAAGAGTATCTGTAATTTCCTTGCCTGTTTCATCCTTATGATGAAGTATTCTGTTTCTTCTGTGAGCGCCCTCACGGGTGTAATCGTATTTGCCGTTTTTGTCCGTATCAAAATCGACGCCAAGGTCAATAAGAGTTCCGATAACCTCCTGAGAGGATTCAATCATAACACGAACGGAATCGGGGTCATTTTCCCAGTGACCTGCTTTCATTGTGTCCTCAAAATAACACTTGAAATCATTAACGTCCTTAAGCACGCACACACCGCCCTGTGCGAGCATCGAATCACATTCATCGGTATTTTCCTTTGTGATAATAAGAACTTCCTTATCCTTTGGAAGGCAAAGTGCCGCAAAAAGACCTGCCACACCGCTTCCGACTATTACAACATCTGTTTTAATGTATTCCTTGTTCTTCATAAGATTATTAAAGAGCGATTGCTCCTTTCTCCTAAAGCTCATAATGATAAATTCGTAAAGTCAAGTAATCAAAAAATTCAATTACTTTTAACTATACTTATTCTAATATATAATTATTTTTTCCAATTGTCAAGGTTGATAACGCATATAAGTTGTGATAAAATAAAAATATAGGCAAATTAATGTCATTTTTTCGATTATTTTAACTATTTTAACCGAGAGGATAAAAAATATAATGAACGTTTTTGATTTTGACAACACAATATATGACGGCGAAACACTTATTGACTTTGCGCTTCACTATGTAAAAACAGACCCTAAAATTTGGAAATACGTTCCTAAACTTTTAGTAATATGCTTTAAAGACGCTTTTCACCTATTCACTGTTGAGGAAGCGATTGAGGCTTATGCAAGCTTTCTTGAAGGATATTTTATTCACATCAAAACGCTTGATGAGGACGTTGTTAAATTTTGGGACAAAAACGAGAAAAAAATCAAGCCTTGGTACAATGAGGTCAGACGTGATGACGACATTGTCGTTTCCGGCTCGACAGACTTTTTGCTTGATGAGATTATGAAAAGAATCGGAATCAAAAACTACGTCGGCTCATCAATTGATAAAAAAACCGGCAAATTCAAGCGCTTATGCTTTCTTGAAAACAAGGTTAAAATATTTAACGAATTGTACCCCGGCGCTCACATAGATAATTTTTATACCGATTCTATGAACGATAAAGCTATGATGGATATTTCGGATCACGTATTTTTAGTAAACGGTAACAAAATAGAGCAAATCAAGTAACGAGGTGTCAAAATGCTAAAGCTTACTTTTATAACAGATACTCACCACTACAGCAAAACGCTAGGCACAAGCGGACGTCAATACTTTTTAAGAAGCGGAAGTGACCAAAAATGCCTTGCAGAAACGGGAGATATCATCGACGCAGCATTTGAGCAAATTGCAAAAAGCGATACAAACGCAGTTATGATTATCGGCGATGTTACAAATGACGGCGAAAAGGTGTCGCACATTGAATTTAGAGAAAAGCTTGAAAAGCTTGCAAAATCAAAACCCGTTTACACTATCACCTCTACTCACGATTGGTGCTGTGACGAAAATCCAAGAAGCTTTCACGGCGGTTTAGTAAGCCACAATGTTGAAACGCTTAAAAGCAATGAACTTCGTGATTTCTATTTCGATTTCGGTCCTAAACAAGCCATAAGCGAATATATAACTCACATAGGCACAACATCTTATGTTATTCAGCTTAGCGACAATGTAAGGCTTCTTGCATTAAATGATGACAAAAACGGCAATGACCATGCCGGCTTTACAGAGGAGCATTTTTGTTGGATTGAAAACCAAATTAAAAAGGCATATGACGACAACTGCTTAATAATAGGTATGGAGCACCACCTGCTCACCCCTCATATAAGTCCGCTGATTACTGGCGGCGGAACATGCGTTGCAGACAGAGAATATGTAGCGTCACGTCTTGCAGACGCAGGGCTTAAATATATGTTTGTAGGTCACAGCCATATGCAAAGCACAACAGATTTTAAATCTAAAAAAGGCAACGTTATCAAAGAGGTAAACGTCGGCTCTCTTGTAGGATATCCCGCACCTATAGTTGACGTTACAGTCAATGACGATATGACATTGACTTATGACGTAAAGCATTTGAAATCATTTAAGCTTGACGGAAAAGAAATTGACGCACAAAAATTTCTTGCAAACCATTGCACTGCCCTTGTTCACAGGCTTTTAGACTGCGCAAACAAAGAAGAATTTTGTGCAAGGCTTAACGCACTCGGAATTGACGGAGAAAAATTATCAAATTTATTTTTCATAGCAAGACCTATTATGGATATCATAAAATATAAGAGCGTAGGATATACATACGAAAAGCTAAAGCGCTTAGGATTTGGCAGATATTTTGATAAAAAGCTTATTGAAAAATATAAAAATCACAAAATACTTGAATTTGTCGATTACATCACTCTGTCAATTATGGACGGCAGTATTGTCAAATATGACAGGCAATCGGATTATTACAAGCTTGTTATGAGCTTTATTGTAATTCCGAGCAAAATTTTCAAAAAAAATGTTGATTTAAAAAAGTTAATCTTTGCTGTTGACGCTGTTTTAACAGGCGGAAGATATAACAATCAGCACGATACATTATAAGTTATATAAATATTTAATAAAATAAAGCAAATTCACTTGACATTTATTACAGTCTGTGTTACTCTTTTGTTACCTTTTGGATACACAAGATTTTGACTAAAAATCATCAATTTTTACGTGTATACAACATATAGTATGTTTTTTGCATATTTAGGCACTAAACCATACTACCCAAAGTGGTTACATTTTAGAAAAAATATTACTGTTATCATTTATTTTTTGACAATCATTTGCTATAATAGTAAAAGTTTTGGGGTATACGCCCATACATATTTAAGATTTTAACGCAAACATTATATATATAACTTAAGACTCGCACAGAGAGGTGAAATGTACTTGGAGAATTTTGTAATTCGTGGCGGTCATGAACTTTTCGGAGAAGTAAACATAAGCGGTGCAAAAAATGCCGCTGTAGCAATAATTCCTGCCGCTATTCTCGCAAACGATATAGTACGTATTGAAAATATACCTAATATTAGTGACGTAAGCCTTATGATTCAAACCCTTGACCGAATGGGAGCAAAAATAAAGCTTATTAATAATAACACAATTGAAATTGACTCAAGAACAGTTGCCTGTAAGCCTGTTCCTTATGAACTTGCATCTCATTTCAGGGCAAGCTATTATCTTATAGGCGTAATGCTCGGCAGATTTAAAAAAGCTGAGGTTGCTATGCCGGGCGGCTGTGACTTTGGTGTAAGGCCTATTGACCAGCATATCAAAGGCTTCGAAATGCTTGGCGCTAATGTTGAAACAATTGACGGTATGGTATGCGCAAATGCAGACAAGCTTGTAGGAGCGTCAATATATATGGACGTTGTATCGGTTGGTGCAACTATGAATATTATGCTTGCCGCCGTTTTAGCAAGGGGTCTTACCGTTATTGAAAATGCCGCTAAGGAACCGCATATCGTTGACCTTGCGCTTTTCCTTAACTCAATGGGCGCAGACGTAAGAGGTGCCGGCACCGACGTTATTAAAATCAGAGGTGTTGAAAAGCTTCACGGTTGCACATATTCAATCATTCCCGACCAAATTGAGGCAGGAACATATATGGTTGCGGCTGCTACTTGCGGCGGCGACGTACTTGTTAAAAACGTTATTCCTAAGCACCTTGAATCTATCAGCGCAAAGCTTGAAGAAGCAGGCGCAGAGATTATTGAATACGACGATGCAGTAAGAGTAACTCGCTTTAAACCGCTTACAAAATGCAACGTTAAAACTATGCCTCACCCCGGATTTCCGACTGATATGCAGCCGCAAATCGCCGTGTTGCTTTCTGTTGCAAAGGGAACAAGTATTCTTTCCGAAAGTGTATGGGACAACAGATTTCAATATGTCGGTCAGCTTTTGAGAATGGGTGCTAACATTCAGGTAGACGGCAAAATTGCTGTTATTGAGGGTGTTGAAAGCCTTGCCGGTGTAAACGTTAAGGCTACCGACCTTCGTGCAGGAGCGGCAATGGTTATTGCAGGTCTTGTTGCAAAAGGTGAAACAACGGTTGAGGACATTCAATATATTGACCGAGGATATGAGGATATTTGCGAAAAGTTTTCATCACTCGGCGCTGATATTAAGCGTGTTGTATTAAACGATGATGACAATTCAGCAGCAAACGCAGGTTAATATAATAAAATTAATATAACAAAAAATATTTAACTTAAGGGGGTTTCTAAGAACTCCCTTTTCTTTTAGAAAAAATACAGATAAAAAGACGGAGAATTTTATGGCAAAAGTATGTCAGCTTTTTTCAGGCAGCAGCGGAAATTCAATATTGGTTTCATCATCGGGGCACAATTACCTTGTTGATATCGGGGTATCGGCTAAAAAATGCGAAAATGGACTTAATCAAATCGGTATTGAGCCGGGCAGCATTGAGGGCATATTCGTCACTCACGAGCACGGGGACCACGCAAAAGGCGTCAGAGTTTTTGCAAACAGATACAAAATTCCGGTTTATGCCTCCAAGCTTTGCTATGATGAACTTTACAGGCAAGGTTTTGCGGATGATAAAACAAATCTTAATATTATAGAAAATCACATTGAGCTTGACGGAATTGATGCCAAAGCATTTCACCAAAGCCATGACAGCATCGACTGCCTTGGCTACAGATTTAATTTTTCTGACGGAAGAAGTGCTGCCGTCTGCACCGATACCGGCTTTATAACAGACAACGCAAAAGAGATTTTACCGGGCACGGACCTCATATTTATTGAGTCAAACCACGAAATCGCAATGGTAAACGCCGGAACATATCCATACATTTTAAAGCAGAGAATTTTAGGTGCAAGCGGTCATTTATCAAATTTTGCTTGCAGTGAATACATAAAGGAACTTGCAAAATCCGGCACTACACGCTTTGTTTTGGCACATTTAAGCAGAGAGAACAATCTTCCCGAACTCGCACGTCAAACAGCCGTATCGGCGCTTAGTGAGATTGATATGGAAGAAAACAAGGATTACAGGCTTTACGTTTCACCGCCTGAGAACGACTCACGGAGCATTATATTATGATTAACGTAACACTTATAGCAGTCGGCAAGCTTAAGGAAAAATATTTAAGAGACGCCGTGGCTGAATATTTCAAACGTCTCGGCGCATTTTGCAAAATTAATATTATCGAAATTGACGAGGAAAAGGTCGGCGACAATCCAAGCCGTGCGCAGATTGACAATGTGCTTGAAAAGGAGGGGCAAAGAATAATCAAGAAAATCCCCAAATCAAGCAGCGTTATCACTCTTTGCATTGAGGGAAAAGAATATTCAAGCCCTGATTTTTCGCACCTTTTAGATAATATTTCTATGACTTCATCAAGCGTTTGCTTTATTATCGGCGGCTCCTTTGGCTTGAGTAACGAAGTTAAAGGGCTTAGTAATTACAAGCTTTCCTTTGGCAAAATGACGCTTCCCCACCAACTTGCAAGAGTTGTTTTGCTTGAGCAGGTTTACCGTGCATTTTCGATTTCAAATAATTCAAAATATCACAAATGATTGACTAAAGGGCAAAATTCAATTATAATTAAGGCAGATGAAAAACGGAGGGATACCATGGCTTTATCTGCAATGTTTATTTTAGAGGTTGTGATTGTATTTTCATTCGTAGTGACCTCGCTTTTTATGTTTATACCGAAGAAGAACGAAGCGGTGCATAAAATATTTTTTGTGCTTTCCGTTATGCTCGGCATTCTCGTAACCTTTATCAGCGCAACCTCGCTTCCGTCAAATATGCAAATGCAAACGGTTGCCTGCTGGCTTTGCCTTGTGCCTGCCGCAATAGGAATTATAATTTCGGTTGCCAAGGGCAAGCCTAATGCGCTCGCAAAGCTCTGCTCAATGCTTACAATAATACTTTCCGTTTTGGGATACTATTTTTTAGGTTAATATTTTTGATTTTTAGGCATAAAAAAACACGGACCGATGATGTAGGTGGTTGAGGGATGGTCCGTGTTTTTTTATTAACTTAAGGAGTAATAGTTAGTGTTTACTAACTACATATAAGTTAGCATAACCTAACTCGTTTGTCAAGCCTTTTTTCAAAATAAAATAAAAAAATCCCCGATTTTTTAAAATCGGGGATAGCAGCGTCGTATGACTGACTATAGGTAATCATAAAGTGCTACGCCGAACACAGTTGTTGCAAGAATGCTGAAAACTATTCCAATCAAAATTGCGACTGCATAGATTACAATATTTGCGATAATATAATTTTTCTTATTTTTGTTGGTATTAGGGCTTACGAGCCAAACTATCCAGCAGATTATATTTACTACGGGAATTGCAGAAAGCAAGAACATTCCGATATAAGAGCCGACGCTCATAACCTCATTAGTTTGGTTAATCGACTGATAAACAGGCGCTTGATACGGCGGCTGCTGAGGCTGAGTGTTTTGATTATAATAATTTTGCTGAGTATTAGGATTGTTATATTCGCCTTGATTGTTAGGATTATAATATTCGTTCATAAGCTTACCTCCTTTTTGTTATAATTTGATATTAGCATATTGTTAATTTTTTGTCAATGTTTATTATTCTGTCAGACTTCGAGAAAGCGAGATAAATTTCGTATTTTGCGAGAGGGAGCTGTACGTGGGTACTGCCCCCGAGCAAAAGACGGAAAGCGCCAAAAACGG
>ERZ772851.135-NODE-135-length-97270-cov-21.643738_pt1 | contig 97270 bp, 98 predicted proteins | sample MGYA00512137_ERZ772851 | MGnify/ENA primary metagenome ERZ772851 (study PRJEB29015, sample SAMEA2737663) | human gut metagenome | biome: human gut; feature: human-associated habitat; material: faeces | place: China | collected 2012 ... | reverse complement strand
AGCACAACCTTGCCAAGGTTGGGGTCGCGGGTTCGAGTCCCGTTTTCCGCTCCATATGGCGGCATAGCCAAGCGGTAAGGCAGAGGTCTGCAAAACCTTTATCCCCAGTTCGATTCTGGGTGCCGCCTCCATATTTTTTTAAAGTTACCTGCCGGGGTGGCGGAACTGGCAGACGCAAGGGACTTAAAATCCCTCGAATCGTGAGATTCGTACCGGTTCGATTCCGGTCCTCGGCACCAATTAAGAATCAAACAGGCCGGAGCTTTGTGCTCCGGCCCTTTTAATTTATAAAAACATTTATCAGAGGTAATTATCATGGCAAAAAAAGGAAAAAAGACCAATGTGATGAGAATTCTGGATAAAGAAAAAATTGATTATGACACAAAGTCCTACGACTACACAGAAGAGGATCTTTCCGGCGTTCATGCAGCTGCTGCATTAGGCTATGATGCAGATATGGTATTCAAGACGATCATTACCAAGGGAGACAAGACAGGTCCGGTTGTTTTCTGCCTTCCTTCTGAAAAGGAAATCGATTTGAAAGCAGCGGCCCGTGTAAGTGGAAACAAGAGTGTCGAAATGATTCATGTCAAGGAACTTCCGGGTCTGACGGGGTATATCCGGGGCGGATGCTCACCGATTGGAATGAAGAAAGAATTTCCTACATATATTGATGAAAGCTGCTATAACCATGAAAGGATCAGCATCAGCGCAGGCCAGAGAGGCCGCCAGGTACTGATTGCACCAAAAGATCTCGTAGAATTGATTCATGCGGAGGCAGCCGATCTGACACAGAAATAAAATACGGAAGCTTTATGAAAATCTGTTTTGGCGGTAAAAAAGCTGTGATGAAATGATCGTACATTTTGTCACAGCTTTTTATTGCCGTAAAATCGATGGTATTTTGTATACGAACTCCAGGGACGTAAAGGGGACAGACGGGGCCGCAGGGTCTTTAGGCCATACAAGAGGAAGAATTTGTCCGGAATAGTACTCAGTATAAAAATAAGTAAACTAAATCAAAATGAAAGAAATTTATTATATACATGTTATAAATGATAAAATTTCTATAAAGTTATATAATAAAGACGTAAGAAAAAGGATGCTGTGAACAGCTATTCCTGGAAACACGATATCCAGGAAACGGCTGCTGCACAGACAGAACGGAAGCGGAATCCGATTGATTTAACACTTTCTTTCTCTTCCCTCGCGGCCGTAATTGTTTTTATCCCATCCTTTTCTTGTTACGGGCGCGGGATGTATCCGGATTCCGATTCTTGAAAAAAAGACCTCTTTTGAGGTCTTTTTTCGTAAGTGAATAAAACTGCAGGCATAAAAGGTTTCTTCCTTTCTGGAATGATATAATAAAGGAAAAAGCAGTGCCGGCAAGGAGGAAAATTATGTTTATTTCAGGAATGACTGTGGAAAATTACAGAACGTTTCAAAATGTAAGTTTTCATTTCGACAGCCAGGTCAATTATATTGTAGGGGACAATAATATAGGGAAGAGTAATTTCCTGAGCCTTCTGAAATCAGCTACGCACGGATATGGATTCAAGGAGGCAGATTTCCTGGATCCAGACCTTCCGATACGGGTTACCTTCGATTTGACGACAAAAGATGAAGGCGGCAATGATTCCATCCGAATTGAGCTTAAACAGTCTGTCAGGGAGATCGTGCCGCGCCTCTACAATATGGATACAGGGGAAACACTTCCTCTTGAATACATGCGCTGCCTTTTCTGCCTGGATTTTGCTCTCTCTGAAATCCCTAAAAATATGCTGGATGACAATCTGGCCGGCAGGACGATCAGTATCTTCGATGAATATCTTTCCTATGGTCCTGAGGCCGTGGAAGAAGTGGAACGCATGATGAATGAAAGAGGCTTTTCCATTTCCCTTCCTAAGGATGATCCTCATAAGGCCGCACTGGTCCTTTTCGGTGAAATTTTCGGCGCACAGATTTCCGGGACTTCTTATGATTCCACGATGAAGCTGATGATTGCCGTAGGGGTTTCGCTTCTTGTCCTGATGCGGGAGAAGCGGGAAAGCCGTGCGATTTCCTTCGAGAATATCATCATGACGAAGAATGACGGAACGCGCCTTCTTCCTGTCATTGTGAATATTGATGAGCCGGAGCTCCATCTGCATCCATACCTCCAGCGTGCTCTTCTGGCATTCTGCCGTTCGATCCTGAATAACAAGGAAAGTTTCTTCTTGAAGCTTGTGCAGAATCTTCTTGGCGTGGACGGACTGGACGGGCAGCTCTTTGTCGTCACTCATTCTACGGATGCTCTTGTCAACGACTACCGGAAAATCATCCGCATGTACAGGGATGAGAAGGAAATGGTACGTGCTGCCTGCGGTTCTTCCTTCCATTTTGACAGTGAAATAGAAAAGCATCTGATTATGCATTTCCCGGAAGTCAAGGAAGCCCTTTACTCCCGCTGCACGATCCTTGTCGAAGGAGAGACGGAGTATGGTTCCTTCGGCTATTTTGCAAAGACACTCGGCGTTCAGTTTGATTATCATGGAATCTGCCTCATCAATGCACGGGGAGAAAGTTCCATTTCAAAGATTGCTGAATTGATCCGACGTTTCCATATACCGGCCGTATGTCTCTATGACAGGGACGTCATGGGGTCAAGGCACCATTCTTCCTATGTCTTCTATACGGACTACATCTGTTTTGAAATGGATGTCGTAAAATCCTGCCTGTCACATGGGAAACGAAAGCTTCTCGATGACGTCATCGGGGATATTGAAGAAGCGGGGGATGTCGTAAGCTCTGCGCTGATCAAAAAAGCAGGAGCAAAGCTGGGCGTTCCGAAGGGCTTTTATCCGCCAAAGAAGCTGAAGAATATTAATCCAAGAGATGAGAAAGCGCAGGAGTTCTATTACTTTGCCTGGCTCTATGGGAACAAAGGCGTTATCATAGGGCGCGCTCTGGGAAAGAGGCTGACGGAAAATGAAATTCCGCCTGCTTTTGCCAGAACCATTCATGCGGCTGTCCGCTTTTCCGCCGGGAATAAGGGACAATCCGGTGAGAAGTAGTATGTCTTCAGGTACCTGGGTTTTTCTATAATGAAAATTTAACAATTTTGCTATTGAAAAACCCGAGTATACCTTTTAAGATTATAAAGATATCATATTTTGTTGTTTTTAAGGAGGCCGGCATGAACGCGATTTCGCTCAAAGGCCGTTCTGTCCTCGGACTGCAGGATTTTACAGCCGGGGAAATTGAACGGATTCTGGAAGTGGCAGCACAGATGAAAAAAATTGTACTGTCTGATAACAAAAAGCGGGATTTCCTGAAAGGTAAATCCATTGTGACAGTGTTTTCTGAGGCATCAACGAGAACACGCAGTTCTTTCGAGCTTGCCGGTAAATACTTGGGAGCCGATGTTATCAATATTACAAAGAGCGGCAGCTCGATGACGAAAGGTGAAAGCATGCGAGATACATTGCTTACTGTTTCCGCTATGGGAGTAGATGCAGTGATTATTCGTGATTCGTCAGAGGGGGCCGCTCTTTTTGCATCCAAAGTAATGAGCCCCAAGGTCAAGGTGCCTGTTGTCATCAATGCAGGCGACGGCGCGCATGCTCATCCGACGCAGGCGCTGCTCGAACTTTTCACATTAAAGGAAGCAGGCAAGAATATCAAAGGAATGAAGTATGTCATCATTGGCGACATTCTCCACTCCCGCGTTGCGCGAAGTGATATTTACGGGTTTACGAAGCTGGGCGCTGAAGTACATCTTGTGGGACCGCGCACTTTGGTTCCCAAGGAACTCGAGTCAATGGGAGTCATCGTTGATGACAACCTTGAAGATGCATTAAGGGATGCTGATGCGATCAATATTCTTCGTATCCAGCTTGAAAGAGCTGCAGGCGGATTCATTCCGACAACAAGAGAATATGCACGTCTCTTCGGCATCAACAAGAAGAGACTGGAGCTTTGCAAGAAGGATGCGGCCATCATCCATCCGGGCCCGATGAACCGTGGCATAGAAATCGGATATGATGTGGCTTACGATGAATCATCCTGGATTCAGGAAGAAGTAAGAAACGGCGTAGCAGTGCGTATGGCATTGGAGTATTTGACACTGACGGAGGGCAAAGACATTGAAGCTGGTCATTAAAAACGGAATCATTGTAAATCCTGCCAGAAAGCAGCATGAAAAAGGCGACATTGTCATAGAAAATGGGAAAATTCTCTCCATTGGCGGGACTGCAGATACAGAAGGCGCAGAAGTTTATGATGCAAATGGCTTGTTTGTCGCACCAGGACTCATTGATATGCATGTCCATCTCCGTGAACCCGGACAGGAAGCCAAGGAAGATATTCACACAGGCACGCAGGCAGCAGCCGCAGGCGGCATCACGCGCGTGGCAACAATGGCCAACACAAAGCCTGTCATCGATAATGCAGCAGTCTTCAGGGATGTGCTGAGACGCGTCGATGAATGCGGTGTCGTCAAGGTCAGCGTCATCGGTGCTCTTTCCAAAAATCTGGAAGGAAAGCAGCTCTCTGAGATGGGAGACATGGCAGCCGAAGGCGCAGCCGCTTTCTCTGATGATGGCCATTATGTAGAAAGCGCAAACTTCATGCGCAGGGCTATGGAATATGCAGACATGCTGCACAAGATGGTCATCGACCACGCAGAAGATGCAACCATGTGCTCCGGCGGTTTCATGAATGAAGGAAAGGTATCTTATGCAATGGGCGTGACCGGAAGACCGGCAGCCGGGGAAGATATTGCAGTAGCAAGAGATCTTCTTCTGTCAGAAATGACGGGATGCCATATCCATATCGCCCACGTCAGCAGTGCAAAGGCTGTGGAACTGATCCGCGAGGCTAAGGCGAAGCATGTGAACTGCACAACAGAAGTCACATCACAGCATCTTTACTTTACAGATGAATGGCTGAAGAATTATGAGTCTTCCTTCAAGATGGCACCGCCAATCCGCACCGAAGATGACAGGAAAGCTCTGATTGAAGGATTGAAGGACGGCACGATCGACGCCATCATTACCGATCATGCGCCGCACTGCAACGAAGAAAAGGATGTTCCTTTCAACTGTGCGCCTAACGGTATTGCAGGACTGGAAACGTCTCTTGCTTCTGCGCTGACGGTTTTTTGCCACAACAACGGATTTACGATTGACAGGCTTATTGAACTCATGAGCGTCAATCCGGCCCGTCTCCTTGGCGTAGAAGGCGGAGTTCTTGAAGAAGGAGCTGCTGCTGATATTGTCGTCATCGATCCGGACAAGGAATGGACGGTTCATGGAAATGAACTTTATACGAAATCACTTTTCACGCCTTATGAAGGACTGACTTTGAAGGGCAGGGCTGTGCTTACAGTCGTAGATGGAGAGATTGTCATGAAGGAAGGGAAGGTGCTGAAATGAAAGGCCTCTTGGTTTTAGAAAACGGCGCCCGCTTCGAGGGTGATCTCCTGGGAACAGTAGAAGGAATGGGAGAGCTCGTATTCAATACGGGCATGACAGGATACCAGGAATGCTTTACGGATCCGTCTTATGAAGGACAGATCCTGACACTGACATATCCGCTGATCGGCAACTACGGTGCGAATGATCTTTTCATGCAGAACAGGAAACCGGCTGCTGCAGGATATGTCCTGGATCAGATCACAGAGCATCCGAGCAACTGGGAATGCAAGGAAAAGATTACGGATTTCATTGAAAGATACCATGTGCCATGCCTCTACAATGTAGATACAAGAGCGGTCACAAGAATGGTCCGCATGCAGGGCGTCATGAAAGCTGTCATCGTTTCTGCTGACAGAGGCGAAGATTTCATTCAGGAAGCTCTGGCAAAACCGATGCACAAGAATCAGGTCGAAAGAGTAACGACCGCTTATCCATATACATACGGGGACGGTAAGTACCAGGTATCCCTTCTTGACTGCGGACTGAAGAAGAATATTCTCGTCAGTCTGGCGGCCAATGACTGCACGGTGCATGTATTCCCGGCCCATACAACGGCTGAGGAACTCCTTGCGTTCGATCCGGACGGAATTTTCCTTTCGCCCGGACCGGGAGACCCGCAGGATGTGCCCTATGTCGTTGAAACGGTCAAGAAACTGATCGGAAAGAAGCCGATTTTCGGTATCTGCCTGGGAATCCAGATGCTCTCCACCGCCTTAGGCGCGCATACCTTTAAGCTGCCTTTCGGACACAGAGGATCCAACCACCCGGTCAAGGACCTCAGAACCGGCCGCGTATACATCACGAGCCAGAACCATGGTTATGCAGTTTCCGATGAAGGACTGCCGGATTGCATTGAAGTCACGCACAGAAGCGTCAACGACGGAACCATTGAAGGCATCCGCCATAAGACACTTCCGATTCAGGCAGTGCAGTATCATCCGGAAGCTTCACCCGGACCGAAGGATAACTTCTATCTCTTTGCTGAATTTACGAAGGCCATGGAGGAGTTCAAAAATGATAAATAAAGATGTGAAAAAAGTTCTCGTCATTGGCTCTGGTCCTATTGTCATCGGACAGGCTGCAGAGTTTGACTACGCTGGTACACAGGCCTGCCGCTCTCTTAGAGAAGAAGGCGTGGAAGTTGTTCTTGTCAACAGCAATCCATCCACAATCATGACCGACGTAGATATTGCTGACCGTGTATATATCGAACCGATTACGCTCCCATTCGTAACGGAAGTCATCAAGAGAGAACGTCCGGATGCCCTTCTTGCCACGCTTGGCGGACAGGTCGGCCTTAACATGGCAGTACAGCTTGCTGATGCAGGTGTGCTGGACAAGTATAATGTAAAACTCCTCGGCTCTTCTCTCCATGCAATCAAGCATGCAGAAGACAGAGAACTCTTTAAGGAAGCTATGGAAGAAATCCATCAGCCGGTTCCTGAATCTGAAATTTTCGAAGACCTGGAACCTGCTGTTGCTTTCGCAGATAAGATCGGATACCCGGTCATCATCCGCCCTGCTTATACACTGGGCGGTACAGGCGGCGGCATTGCGCATGACCGCTATGAAATGGAAGAAATCGCCAACCGCGGCATCAAGCTTTCTCCGATCAATCAGATTCTGGTTGAACGCAGCATCGCCGGCTGGAAAGAAGTAGAATTCGAAGTCATGAGAGACGGTGCTGATAACTGCATTATCGTCTGCGCTATGGAAAATATCGATCCTGTCGGTGTTCATACAGGCGATTCCATTGTTGTCGCTCCGACGCAGACTCTGACAGACCAGCAGTACCAGATGCTCCGTACAGCTTCCCTTGATATCATCCGCTATCTCCGCATCGAAGGCGGCTGCAACGTACAGTACGGCCTTGATACCAAGACGAACCAGTACTACGTCATCGAAGTCAATCCGCGTGTCAGCCGTTCATCGGCTCTGGCATCGAAAGCAACCGGCTATCCGATTGCCAAAGTAGCAGCAAAGATTGCCCTTGGCATGCATCTTGATGAAATCACCAATGCCATTACAGGAAATACAAAAGCATGCTTTGAACCGTCGATCGACTATGTCGTATGCAAATTCCCGAGATGGCCGTTTGAAAAGTTCACGCTTGCCGACCGCGAAATCGGAACGCAGATGAAGGCAACCGGCGAAGTCATGGCGCTCGACCGTACACTGGAAGGTGCTCTTCTTAAAGCACTCCGTTCCCTCGAAGTCGGAGGCGGCTACCTGCACCTCGACAAGCTTGACGGACAGTCCCTCTATGATATCCGCTGCCTCTTGAGACGCATTGACAATGAAAGAATCTTTGTTGTCGCTGAAGCACTCAGAAGAGGCATCGAACCTGAAGAAATCAACCGCATTACAAGAATCGACCTCTTCTTCATCTACAAGATCCAGAACATCATTATGATGGAACGCCGTCTCATGAAGGAAGGACTGACGGTAGAATCCCTGAAGGCTGCCAAGAGAATCCAGATGCCTGATGAAGCGATTGCGCATTTCTGCGAAGTTACTCCCAAAGAAGTGGAAAACTTCAAGAGAAAAGCCAACGTGCATCCGGACTTCAAGATGGTAGATACCTGCGCTGCTGAATTTGAAGCGCATACGCCATATTACTACTCCACCTACGGCGCAGAAGACGAAGTAAAGCCGCAGGGGAAGGGTTCCGTCGTCGTATTCGGCTCCGGTCCGATCCGCATCGGGCAGGGCATCGAATTTGACTACTGCTCCGTTCATGCTTCCTGGGCTCTCAGGAAGGCAGGAAAGAAATCCATCGTCATCAACAACAACCCGGAAACCGTTTCGACCGACTTTGATACATCCGATTCCCTGTACTTTGAACCACTGACAGAACAGGATGTCATGGAAATCATCGATAAGGAAAAACCGGAAGGCGTCATCTGCCAGTTCGGCGGCCAGACTGCCATCAACCTGGCAACACCGATGGCAAAACGCGGCATCCGCATTATCGGTTCCTCCAATGAATCCATCGATATGGCAGAAGACCGTGAACGTTTTGATACATTGATGGGCCAGCTTGGCATTGCACGCCCGAAGGGCTGCCTTGTCGAAAGTGTTGAAGAAGCTATGGCAAAGACGGAGGAACTTGATTATCCGCTGATTGTCCGCCCAAGCTACGTCCTTGGGGGAAGAGCCATGCAGATCGTTTATGATCAGGCTGAACTGAAACAGTACCTGAAGGAAGCCGTTGTCGCATCCCATGAGCATCCGGTCCTGATCGACCAGTACATGGTCGGCCGTGAAGTGGAAGTCGATGCCATTTCCGATGGCGTCGATGTCTGCATCCCGGGCATCATGGAACAGATTGAACGTTCCGGCGTTCATTCCGGCGACTCCATTGCCGTTTATCCTCCGCAGCATCTCTCGCAGGAAATCATTGAAACACTGACCGATTACACAGGAAGAATTGCAAGAGCCATGAACGTCAAGGGCCTCGTCAATATCCAGTTCATCGTAGTCAATGGCAAGGTCTATGTCATTGAAGTCAATCCGAGAGCCAGCCGTACGGTTCCATTCATGAGCAAGATTACCGGCATCAACATGGTTGAATATGCAACAAGAGTCGCTCTTGGTGAATCCCTGAAGGATACAGGGCTTCCGCTCGGACTCGTGCCGGACAAAGGCTATGTAGCCGTTAAAGCACCGGTATTCTCTTTCTCCAAGCTGGGACTTGTTGAAATCAAGCTCGGGCCGGAAATGAAATCCACCGGCGAAGTCATGGGCATCGGACACACCTATCAGGAAGCGCTTTACAAAGCAGTCGTTGCTGCGCATCTTACTGTTCCGTCCCATGGCAATGTCCTGATTACCGTCAGCGACCGCGATAAGCCCGAAACAGCTGAACTTGCCCGCGGGTTCGTCAACCTCGGATATCGTCTGATCTGTACATCCGGTACAGGTTCCTATTTCCAGAACCTTGGAATTCCGGTTGAAATCATCAAGAAGATCCATGAAAAGGGCGAAAACTGCGAAAAGTATCTGAAACTTGGCAAGGTAGACATGGTACTCAATACGATTTCCTATGGAAGCCAAATCGAACAGGAAGGCTATGACCTCCGCCGCATTGCGGTAGAACTTGCCATCCCGTGCATTACTTCTCTGGATACAGCCAAGGAAGTACTGCGTGTCATGGCATCGACCGGAGATGGCTATCACGTGGAAGCCATTCAGGATTATGTGAAGGAGAACTGAAAAAGCATGGCAGGTTATGTAGAAAAAGGAATTATCCGGCTTCATAAGAAGATTGCTAAGGACATCTGGCAGATGCAGATTGAACTTCCGCTGACAGCCAGAGAAGCAAAGCCAGGACAGTTCATCCATATGAAAGTCAATGATCCGCGTTACCTTTTAAGGCGTCCGATTTCCATTGCGGGAACGGACCCTGAAAAGGGACTCGTTGAAATCATTTACCGTATCGTCGGAAAAGGAACAGAAGCCATGTCCCATCTGAAGGAAGGGGATGTCGTAGACAGCTTAGGGCCTCTTGGCACATCCTTTTCCATGGATAAGGATCATATCGTAGGCATTGGCGGCGGCATTGGAATTGCGCCGATTCTTTTCATGGCAAGACAGGCAAGACCTGGACAGATGACCGTTGTCATCGGCGGCAGAAATAAGGAAGAAGTATTCTGGAAGGATTTATTCCCGGATACGGTCAGGAAAATGATCGTAACGACGGATGATGGATCTTATGGAATCAAAGGATTCTCCGTTTCCGTGCTTCCTCAGATGTTTGCTGAAGAAAAGGTGGACGAAGCCTGCGTATGCGGACCAGCCATCATGATGAAGACTGCCGCAGAAATGGCAAAGACGGCAGGCGTATACTGCGAAGTCTCTATGGAGAGAAGAATGGGATGCGGCATTGGCACATGCCTTGGCTGCGTTTGCGACAAGAAGTCAGGCGAAGGCCATTACAAGGTATGCACTGACGGCCCGGTGTTTAACGCAGAGGAGGTAGTATTATGACAAATCTGTCGGTAAATTACCTGGGAATCCCGATGAAAACACCGCTGATCGGCGCGTCCGGGACAGTAGGCTTCGGACTTGAAATTGCTGAATACGTCGACATGAATAAAGTCGGCGCCATTTCCGGGAAGGGCCTTGCGCCGACTCCCTGGAAAGGAAATGAAGGCATACGCGTTGCTGAAACGGATTCCGGCATGCTGAATGCCATCGGCCTTGAAAATCCAGGTGTTCCTTACTTTATTGAGCATTACCTTCCCAAGGTTAAAAAGCTGGGCGTTCCTTTCATCGCCAATATGGTGGGGAAGACGACCGAAGAATATGCAGAATGTGCAAAAATGCTGACGGTAGACGGCGTTGATGCGCTGGAAGTCAATATTTCCTGCCCGAATGTCAAGGAAGGCGGCGTTGCTTTCGGGACAGATCCCAAACAGGCAGCCGCTGTGACAAGAGCCATCAAGGACAGCACGAATCTTCCTGTTATCGTAAAGCTGTCACCGAACGTGACCGATATCGTCACGATTGCAAAAGCGGTGGAAGATGCAGGCGCTGATTCACTGTCCCTTGTCAATACGCTTTTAGGACTTGCCATTGATGTCAGGACAAGACGCCCGATTCTTGGAAATATAACAGGCGGATTCGCCGGCCCTGCCATCAAGCCGGTTGCGCTCCGCATGGTATGGCAGGTGGCAAAGGCCGTCAATATTCCGGTATCCGGATTAGGCGGCATCATGACCGGCATCGATGCCATTGAGTTTATGATGGCAGGCGCAGATACGGTTCAGATCGGCACAGCCAACATCATTGATCCTAATGCCATGGAACGTATTGCCGATGAAATGGATGAATGGTGCGATAAGAACGGCGTCAAGGATATTCAGGAAATCGTTGGTACGCTGAAAGCTTAATAGAAAGCCAACACAAAAGGGGCTGTGACAAAATTCGTTAAAACGCTGCTTCTCCCTTTTCTCGAGCAAAGCGAGGTTTAAGGGTGTTAACCTTGCTCCGAAGGAGAAGGTCCCGGCGAAGCCGGGGAATACAGTAGTTCTCGAGTGAAGCGAGGTTTTGTAGTTTTCAGACAGAACCAATAAATACACATGTTGGATAATCCTCTAATGGAATATTCCAATAGAAAAAAGGCTGTGGCAAAATGATTACACATTTTGTCACAGCCCCTTTCAAATGCTTATTAAGAATAATGGGGACAGCGTTATTTCTTAGCGCCGTTGAAGTTGTTCTCGTCATCCCACCATACGATACCCTTCTGGTTCTTGAGTACTTTCTTGTGGAAAATCGGAAGCTTGATGCCTTTTGCAAGCTGGTCTTCATAATCCTTCAGGCATGTACGAACCTGCGGGAATAAGAGGAGAATAGCTGTAACGTTTGTCAGAACCATGAATGCCATGAAGAGGTCAGCCAGATTCCAGACGAGCGGAAGATCAGCAATGGAACCCCAGAAAATCATGACAGCGATCAGTACGCGGAAGAGATTCAGCGGCCATTTTTTATGAGTCAGATGGCCGATATTGATTTCACCATAGTAGTAGTTGCCGATAAGAGAGGTGAATGCAAAGAGGAAAATCAGGATGGAAACGGCTTTTGGAGCCATAGGTCCAAAGTACTGCGCCAGATCCCACTGTACCAGTTCGATACCGGTCAGTCCGGTAGATGCATAATCACCAGTTAAAAGAACAATGAATGCAGAAGCAGAGCAGATGAAGAGTGTATCGACATATACGCCGAATGCCTGGATCAGGCCCTGTACAACCGGATGATTGGCATCAGCTGTTGCAGCTGCGTTTGGAACAGAACCTTCGCCGGCTTCATTGGAGAAGAGGCCTCTCTTGAAACCAGTCAGGACAGCAGCGCCCATGCCGCCGCCAAATGCAGCCTGCCAGTCAAATGCATCTCTGAAAATGATGTAGAAAACATGCGGCATATCCGTGATGTTGTAAATCATGATGCCAAGCGCAATAACGATGTAAAGGCCTGCCATGAGGGGAACCATCCATTCAGTGACGCGGGCAATACGTCCCATGCCGCCGCAGATGACAGCCATGGCAAGAACTGTAACAACAGCTCCGACGACCATACGGTCAGCACCAAGTGCATGGTTCAGCGCAAGGGAAATAGTATTGGACTGGACGGAGTTGTAAATCATGCCGTAAGTAACGGAAATGAGGATGGCAAAGATAGCTGCCCAGAGTTTGTGGCCCAAACCATTTTTCAGGTAGTAAGCAGGACCGCCTCTGAAACCATTTCCGCCTTCACGCGGAACCTTGTAAATCTGAGCCAGGGTACTTTCTACAAATCCTGTAGCCGAACCGATGACAGCAATGAACCACATCCAGAAAATAGCTCCAGGACCGCCGGATACAATAGCAATTGCAATGCCGGCAATATTGCCTACGCCGACTCGGGATGCTGTACTGACGCAGAACGCCTGGAAAGGAGAAATTTCATTTCCTTCTGTTTTTGTGCCGGCCGTATTTGCTATCAGTTTGAACATCGTGCCGAAATAGCGAAGCTGTACTGCTTTTGTGCGGATGGTAAAGTACACGCCTGCGCCTACCAAAAGGACAATGATGACTGACGACCACAGGACGCCGTTGATTGATGAGACAATGTCGTTTAATGACTCCATACCATACTCCTCTTCTTCTTTTAATACAATACATATGTACAAATTCAACTCATTATATAATGTTTTGCCGCTTTGTACAACATCATGAATATAAATTTATCATGACGGGAGGATTAGAAAAGTTAAGGAAAAGCCAGTAAAAGTCCAAAGATACAGGGCGAAAGGAATGCATACATGAAAGGAGAGGAGCTTTCCTGCTGCATGTGTACGCGTGGGATGGACACATGCCAGGATGAGGGCTCAAAAACATGCGGTAATTTGGGATGCCATTGTATATTTCATGCATTTTGAAACATTTCAAACCACGATGCATTTTTCTGAAATCGTGCGGTGAAGAATAAAGGAAATCAGAAGATTTTGTATTTATAAAACAAGGGGTTTCAGGCATATTTTTACAAATTTGGCGAAAAATGGTAAAATACAGAAGTTCGTGGAGGTGATAGATGTGCGTGACTTATATAAATGGAGCTGTGCAGCCGTTTTGTGGCTCATGACTTCCATGGCTGTTTCAGCGGAAACGCTGACGGCAGGTATGAGTGGAAGCGCGGTTGCTGATCTGCAGAATGCACTTGTCCAGGCAGGCTATTTAGCCAGAACCGTAGATGGAGACTACGGCTCGACGACAAAAGAAGCAGTATTCCTTTTCCAGAAGGATCACGGGCTTCCTGCGACAGGGAAAGCAGATGATGCGACCATTGCATCCATCCGAAGAAATGAGAACTCCGGCTACCGCAATGGGGGTGGAGTCGTGTATGCATCTGGCAACAGGGGCGACGTCATCGTTGATATGCAGCTGAGGCTGCAGAAAGCCGGCTATCTGAAAGGCGGCATTGATGGCGTTTACGGGCAGGACACGGAAAATGCTGTCAGGGCTTACCAGAAGGATCATGGATTTCCTGTATCCGGCGTGATTGATGAGATGACATACAATTCTCTTAAAGGGAAAAGCAGTCAGGAGAGCGCCCAGGCCAGGTCAAACCGCCCATCCCGCTTGTATGGAATCGGAGACAGCGGAGACCGGGTGCTCGATATCCAGAATAAGCTGAAGAAGCTTGGATATCTTGACGGGACAGTTGACGGTATTTACGGCGGACTTACCGCCAATGCGGTGAAAGCTTTCCAGGGAGATCAGGGAATTTCTGAAACAGGAGAAATTGATGAAGGGACACTGGATGCCTTGTCTCAGGCCTATGCAGACAGGCCGGGGGATTTCTCCCTTGCTTTGGGCGATTCGGGAAAAAAGGTCATTCTTCTTCAAAACAAGCTTCTTCTGCATGGATACAATCCCGGAACGGCTGACGGTGTTTACGGGCAGAGCACGGCTGATGCAGTAAAAGCTTTCCAGGCTGAGCAGAATCTGGCAAGGACGGGGAGCGTAGACAGCAATGTCTGGAAAAGACTGGATGATCCGCCGTGCTTTACCGGAAACTATATCAAGGTGTTCCACATGGAAGCAACAGCTTATACGCCAAATGACGGGAATGGAAACGGGCATACGGCGCTTGGCGGTTTTGCAGGGAAGGGTCACGCCGCTGTCGATCCTAATGTAATTCCGCTTGGAAGCATCGTTTTCATTGAAGGATATGGCTACGCTATCTGTGATGATATCGGCGGCGCCATTCATGGCATGATTATTGATGTCGGAGTTGATACATTAGATCAGGCATATGCGTGGGGAACAAAACCGCGCGTAACAGTCTATCTCATAAAATAAAAGCAGGCAGGTGGTCTTATGGCCGCCTGCTTTTACTTTTTCGCCAATACACAGGAAAGTTTTCATGAACTGTATTTTTCAGGACGATTTTTTCTTATGTATACGCTGTTTTCCTTGCCATGAGATGTGTCATTTGCTAAAATAAAACTCATGGGTTTTATTAAATTTTTTATTTGAACACAAAAGCTCTGGGAAATTCTTTTCCGGTATTTTGCATTTCATTTTGTTGCAGTTCAGGAGGTTGTATGGCAGAGTTGACAGCCGTCATTTTGGCAGCCGGTCAGGGAACCCGTATGAAATCTGCTTATCCCAAGGTGCTTCACCGTGTGTGCGGCGTACCGATGGCTGAGCAGGTCATCCGTGTTGTCAGACAGGGCGGATTTGAAAAGTGTGTCGTAATCACAGGTTTTAAGGAAAAACTTGTAAGAGAATGCCTGGAAGATAAAGAAGTCGTATTTGTGCATCAGGAAGAACAGCTCGGAACAGGTCATGCCGTCATGCAGGCGCTGCCTGAATTCAAGGATGATCCGGAAGGATATGTTCTTGTCGTCTGCGGAGACACCCCGCTTCTTCGCGCTGAGACAATCAGGGATCTGACGGATACATGCATTTCCAATGGAGCATCCGCTGCGGTTTTGACTGCTGTTCTGGATAATCCATTCGGATACGGAAGGGTTCTCCGTGATGAAAAAGGGAATATGACATGCATCGTAGAGCAGAAGGACGGGACGCCTGAGCAGCTTTCCGTTCATGAAATCAATACGGGGACCTATGTGTTCCGCGCAAAGGATCTCATTGATGCTTTGGGACGTATTGACAACAAAAACGCGCAGGGCGAGTATTACCTGACCGACGTGTTTGGCATCATGATCCGCGATGGAAAGAAAGTCATTCCGAAGATCTGCGATAATCCTGAAGAAACCGAAGGCGTCAATTCACGCATTCAGCTTGCTGAGGCAGACAGGATTCTCCGCCTCCGCAAGGCAGAGGAATTGATGGCTGAAGGCGTCAGCATCATAAATCCGGAGAATACATATATCGGACAGGATGTAAAAGTGGGAAGAGACACCATCCTTTATCCGGGGACGATCCTTGAAAGTCATACCGTGATTGGGGAAGGATGCGTCATTGGTCCCGATACCCAGCTGACAGATGTCACCTGCGGCAGCTTTACTCATCTGAACCGCGTTTATGCACATGAATGCAAAATCGGCTCTTATAATGAAATCGGACCTTTCGTTCATCTTCGTCCAAATACCGACCTTCATGATCACATAAAGATCGGAAACTTCGTAGAAGTGAAGAATTCTACTGTTGGGAATGGCACAAAGCTTCCGCATCTCATTTACTGCGGTGATTCCGATCTCGGCGAAAATGTGAATTTCGGCTGCGGCACCGTTACCGTCAACTTCGACGGCAAGGAAAAACACCGCTGCAAAATTGATGATCACGCTTTCATCGGATGCAATACAAACCTTGTGGCTCCCGTTCATATCGGAGAACGCGCCTTTACGGCAGCAGGGTCTACCATAACAAAAGATGTTCCTGCCAATGCGCTTTCTGTTGCACGCGCAAAGCAGAGAAATATCGAAGACTGGGTCAAGGATGACACTTACAAAGATTAATTCCTTGACACTGTGAATTTGTGAATCTTTTGTTATGATTAAATTTCAAAAAAGTAATAAAAATTTTCAGATATCCAAGTGAAACTGGTATATAATGAAATGGAATAGTCCGGTTAGGGACAAATCAGCAATTCCATATAAATTTTTAACTTTCATCTATGTGAAAGGAAAGGGAGAATCAGCAAATGGACATGGAAGACACTTCTAAATTGAAGATTTTTACGGGTACCGCGCATCTGGCTCTGGCAAAGGAAATTTCTGACTACATTGGAGTCCCGCTCGGTAAAGCAATCTGCGGCCGCTTCAATAATGGAGAAATACAGGTCATGATTAATGAAAGCGTCCGTGGTAAGGACTGCTTTATCATTCAGCCGACTGGTGCTCCGGTTAATGATAACCTGATGGAAATGCTGATTATGGTTGATGCGCTCAAGAGAGCTTCTGCACGCCACATCACTGTTGTTGTTCCATATTATGGATATGCTCGTCAGGACCGCAAGACAAGAGGCCGTGAACCGATCAGCTCCAAGCTGGTTGCCGATCTCATGTCCACTGCCGGCGTGACAAGAGTTGTAACGATGGACCTTCATGCAGGACAAATCCAGGGCTTCTTCAATGTTCCTGTCGATCATCTGATGTCCGCATCTCTTCTGGCAGATTATGTAAAATCCAAGAATCTGGAAAACCTGACCATCGTTTCTCCTGACCTTGGCGGCGTAACAAGAGCCAGAGAACTGGCTGACCGTGTAGGTGCTCCGATCGCCATCATTGAAAAGAGACGTCCGGAACCGGGCGTTGCTAAAGTCATGAACATCATCGGCAACGTAAAAGACAGAAACTGCTTCGTTGTTGATGATATCGTTGATACAGCAGGATCCCTCTGCGAAGGTGCCAAAGCTCTTGCCGAATATGGCGCTAAAGGCGTATATGCTGCAGTCTGCCATCCGGTACTGACAGATCCGGCTACCGAAAGAATCAAGAATTCCAACATCAAGGAACTGATTGTTACCAATTCTCTTCCGATTCCTCCGGAAAAAATCCAGGATAAACTGACGGTTCTCTCCATTGCTCCGCTCCTTGGCGAAGCTATCCTCCGCATTTTCCATGATGCATCCGTCAGCCAGCTCTTCGATAAATAATGAAGATCTTAGCAGGACTCGGAAATCCGGGCAAGGAATATGAACACACCCGCCATAATATGGGGTTTGATGTCATTGATATTCTGGCAAAACGCTGGAATGTTTCTGCATGGAAAGAAACGATGAAGGCGGAAACAGCAGCTGTTGTTGTCAACGGGGAAAAGGTTCTTCTTGTCAAACCGCTGACCTATATGAATAACAGCGGAGAAGCAGTGGGAGCCATTGCCAATTATTACAAGGTCGGTCTCGATGATATTTATATCATCTGTGATGATCTTGATTTGCCGCCCGGAAAAGTAAGAATTCGCAAAAAAGGCTCCGCAGGAGGCCATAACGGAATCAAATCTCTGATTGCTCATCTGGGAAGTGAAGGATTCACACGCTTCAGAATTGGCGTGGGTCATCCTCAGGATGGACACACAGTCATAGAGCATGTCCTGGGCCGTCCTTACGGAGAAGATATTGCCAAAATCGAAGAGGCAAAGATAAAAACCGCGGATTCCATTGAAACTGCACTGGAAAGCGGCGTGGATCGCGCAATGAACCTCTTTAATCCAAAGAGAAAAGCCTGAATGAAAGCGGCCGCCTGCATGGGCGGCTGTTTTTGATGACTGGGCCAATTGAGCTCTGGAGGTGAAAGAATGAAAGGACACTTAATCGTTCTTGAAGGAATTGATGGAAGCGGGAAAGCAACGCAGTCAGAATTTCTGGAGCAGAATCTGATAAGTCTCGGGAAGGATGTCATGCATATTTCCTTTCCTGATTACGAAAGTGAATCTTCCGCTCTTGTGAAAATGTACCTTCGCGGAGATTTCGGTAAAGATCCGATGGATGTGAATCCGTATGCAGCATCCTTGTTCTATGCCGTCGACAGGTTTGCTTCCTTCCGCACCAAGTGGAAAAAGTTTTATGAAAACGGCGGAATTGTCATTGCAGACCGGTACACGACAAGCAATATGGTGCATCAGATGACAAAGTATGATCAGGCAGAAGAAAGGAAGAAGTTCCTTCAATGGCTTGAGGCGACCGAGTATGGAGAACTTGAACTGCCAAGGCCTGATCTGGTCATTCTGCTTGATATCCCTTTGGCCATTTCAGAAAGGCTGATCAGGGAAAGAGCGGCAAAGGGCGGTTCCTCAGATATTCATGAACAGCATCTGGATTATTTGAAGAAATGTCATGCAGCCTATCAGGAGCTGGTTGCTTTGTATGGCTGGAAGAAGATTTCCTGCGTGGAAGAAGAAAATCTTAGAAGTCCTGATGATATCAGCCGTGATGTAAAAGACGCAGTTCTTTCCATGATGGGAAAATAAACGGACAAGGTCTTTGGATGACAGGCTGACTATTGCGTTTATACATCGTTCTGCTATAATAAATAAGAATAGATTAATCTCTTCAGGGCGGGGTGGAAGTCCCCACCGGTGGTGACAGCCCACGAACCAATTTCGCTTGGTAAGATCTGGTGTGAATCCAGAGCCGACGGTATAGTCCGGATGAAAGAAGAGTGGATAAGATTCTTAGGAATCCACCTCCCTGGAACGAAAGGGAGGTGGATTTTTTGCGTATTGATGAAGATAGAAAGTACATGGCCCGCGCTCTGGAACTGGCAGTCAGGGGAATGGGGCATACGCGCCCGAATCCAATGGTAGGTGCTGTCATTGTCAAGGACGGGCGTGTCATCGGTGAAGGCTGGCATGAACAGTACGGCGGCCCTCATGCAGAAGTGAATGCATTTAATAACTGCACAGAAGATCCGAAGGGGGCGACTTTGTACGTCAGTCTGGAGCCCTGCTCTCACTACGGGAAGACGCCGCCGTGTGCGGATCTCATTATCCAAAAAGACATCGACCGCGTTGTCACGGCAATGGTCGATCCCAATCCGCTCGTAGCAGGAAAGGGAATCAGGAAATTAAGGGATGCGGGCATTTTTGTTACTGTCGGCGTCATGGAAAAAGAAGCAAAAGAGCTCAATGAAGTTTTCCTGAAGTACATTCAGAAGCATAAACCTTTTGTCCTTTACAAAGCGGCCATGTCCCTGGATGGAAAAACAACCTGCCATACCGGTGAATCCAAGTGGATTTCTTCCGAAGATTCACGCGAGGAGGTTCACGTTCTCCGCGGCTGCTATGCAGGAATTATGGCGGGAGCCGGCACTATACTGGCCGATAATCCGCTTTTGACATCCCGCACGGAAGGGATGATCGATCCGGTAAGAATTATCGTAGATGGCAATCTATCCGTTCCGCTAAAGGCAAAGGTATTCCAGGAACCGGGAAAGGCCATCGTCCTTACGACCACCTCGGCCGATGAGACAAAGCGTGATGCCCTGATTAAAAACGGCATTGATGTCATTATCGCAGACGGCGATATCAAGGGAAAGGTAGACCTTTCCGCTGCTATGACAGGACTTGCCTTGAAAGGAATCGACGGCATCCTTCTGGAAGGCGGCGCAACCCTTGCTGCGGATGCATTTGAGGCAGGAATCGTTGATAAGGTAAGAATCTATGCAGCTCCTATCCTGATTGGCGGAAAAGATGCACCGGGCCTCCTTGGAGGAAAAGGCGCAGATACCATACCGGAAGCAGTCAGGCTGAAAAATATTACGACATTGATGTCAGGCTCCGATCTCATCATTGAAGGTTATGTAGATCACAAAGAGGAATCTCCTAAAGAAGAACCCGAGAAATCAGAAGAAGCTCATGATGAACCTGCATCAGATCTCCCTATCGAAAAAGGAGAGGATGAAAAGGGTGAATAAGAATGTTTACCGGGATTGTTGAGGAAATCGGCCATATCAGGCAGATCAAAAGATCCGGACACAGCTGCATGCTGACTATATCCTGCAGGACTGTACTGGAAGGGACCAAGCTTGGCGACAGCATTGCGGTCAATGGCGCCTGTCTCACCGTTACAAGGATGGATCAGGATTCTTTTGACGCTGATGTTACGCCTGAAACTTTGAGAAGAACATCCTTCTCTATTTGCCGGCCGGGATCACCGGTTAATCTTGAAAGAGCACTCAGGCTCTGCGACCGCCTGGGCGGACACATCATGCTTGGCCATGTCGATGGACAGGGAAAGATCCTTTCATTCAGGAAACTGGATAATTCCATCGAAGTTGCCATAACATTAGACAAAGCGCTGATGAGATATATTGTTGAAAAGGGTTCTGTCGCCATAGACGGCATCAGCCTTACCGTGGCGGAAAGAACAGATACGGGTTTCACCATTTCTCTTATCCCTCATACGGGAGAGAAGACGATATTGATGGACAAAAAACCAGGGGATCCGGTCAATATCGAATGTGATTATATAGGAAAGTACATCGAGCAGCTCATGAAAGACAAACCGGGCGAGGGGTTGACGCTGGGGATGCTTCAGAGCCTTGGGCATGGAGGAAGTTATGGATTATAAATTTGACAGTATTGAAGAAATCATTGAAGAAATCCGTGCAGGACACATTGTCATCATGCAGGATCCGGAGTCCAGAGAAAATGAAGGCGATTATATTTGCGCCGCAGAATTTGCTACTCCGGAAAATGTGAACCGCATGGCTTCGGAAGCAAAAGGCGTCATCTGCATGCCGATGTCTGAAGAAATCGCTGATTCCCTGTACCTGGGACCGATGATCCGCCATAATACGGATAATCACCAGACAGCATTCCTGGAATCGATCGATTATAAAGATTCCGGTACGGGAGTTTCCGCTTATGCCCGCTCCATGACAGCGCTTGAAGCAATCAAGGACGGAGCAAAACCGGAAGATTTCAGAAGACCCGGCCATCTTTTCCCGCTGAAGGCAAGAAAATGGGGCGTTCTTGAACGTCAGGGCCACACGGAAGCAACTGTCGATCTTGCAAGACTTGCAGGATTGAAACCGGCAGGCCTTTGCTGTGAAATCATGAATGATGACGGAACAATGGCAAGAAGGGACGACCTCTTCAAGCTTGCCAGAGAAAAGAATATGAAGATTGGCAATATTCAGGAGCTCATCGAATACAGGAAAAAGCACGAAGTACTGGTAGATGAAGTTTCTCATGCCAAGCTTCCGACAAAGTATGGCGAATTTGAAATTTACGGATTTGTGAATAAGATGAACGGGGAACACCACGTAGCCCTTTCCATGGGCAATGTTTCTGACGGTAAGCCGGTCCTTTGCCGCATTCATTCTGAATGTCTGACAGGAGACTGCTTCGGTTCCCTTCGCTGTGACTGCGGCCAGCAGCTTGCGCAGGCTATGCGCCAGATTGCCCGTGAAGGACGCGGCGTTCTTGTTTACCTTCGCCAGGAAGGAAGAGGAATCGGCCTGATCAACAAGATCAGAGCCTATGCTCTTCAGGATGAAGGATATGATACCGTTGAAGCAAACCTGAAGCTTGGATTTGCGGCTGACCTTCGTGAATACATGACAGGCGCGCAGATTCTTAAGGCATTGGGCGTAAACAGCATCCGTCTTCTGACCAATAATCCGCAGAAAATCGGAGATGTCAGTGAATACGGCATCACCATTGCATCAAGAGAACCAATTGAAATGGCTCCTACCCGCGAAGACGAATTCTATCTGAAAACGAAGCAGGAAAAAATGGGCCATATGTTAAAGCTTGATAAAGATATTGAAGAACCAAAAGAGTAAGCACAGGAGGCATTCAAAGTGAATATTATTTCCGGACTTTTTAATGAAAGTGAAATCAGAGTAGGAATCGTAGCATCCCGTTTCAATGAAGTCATCGTCAGCAAGCTCATTGACGGAGCCGTAGACGGACTTACCCGTCATGGCGTCGATATGGATAAAGTAGATCTGGCATGGGTGCCAGGCGCTTTCGAAATCCCGCTGGCTTCCAAGAAAATGGCTGAATCAGGAAAATATGATGCTGTCATCTGCCTTGGCGCAGTCATCCGCGGTGAAACAGATCATTATGAACATGTAGCAACCGAAGTGACAAAGGGTGTTGCTATGGCATCGCTTTCGAGCGGCATTCCTGTTCTCTACGGCGTATTGACCACCGATACGATTGAACAGGCTGTCAACAGAGCAGGGCTCAAGTCCGGCAACAAGGGCTTTGAATGCGCTATGGATGCTCTTGAAATGGCAAGCCTTTTCAAGAAGCTTGGAAAGTAAGCAGAAACCCATAAAAGGGCTGTGACAAAATGTGCAATTCATTTTGCCGCAGCTCCTTTTTGCGTGGTGGAAATTAGATTATATGAAAGGAATATCCTGTATATGGTATAATATTATAATTGATTTAACATAATACAGGAGGATTGCCGTGGATAAGGAGCAGCTCTCGATGGGGAAAAAATATTATACGATTACATATGGATGCCAGATGAATGAATCTGACACAGAACGTATTAACGGACAGCTGGAAGAACTGGGATATCGGCCGGCTGAAGAAATGGAAGACGCAGACATCGTCATCATGAATACATGCAGCGTCCGACAGAATGCGGAAGAAAAAGTGTATGGGAAAATCGGTGAAATCAAGAAGCTGAAGGACAAGAACCCGGACATGCTTCTGGGAATCGCCGGCTGCATGGCGCAGGAAAACAAGGGCAAGCTGATTGAAAGAATGCCGATCATTGATTTTGTTATCGGACCATACCATATTCATGATCTGAAAGATATCGTTTCCAAGGAAAATGCACGCGGCGGCCATGTCGTCAAGACAGAAAGAAATCCACACAGCGTTGAAGATTACAGCGAATTGAAGTCTGTCAGAAAGTCTAAGATTTTCGCATGGGTTCCGATCATGCAGGGATGCAATAAGTTCTGTACTTACTGCATCGTTCCCTATGTTAGAGGCCGTGAAATCAGCCGTACGATTGATGACATTTCCAATGAAATCCAGACTCTTGCCGATGAAGGATATAAGGAAGTTACACTTCTCGGGCAGAATGTCAATTCTTACGGGCTCGATTTCAGGAACGGAACCGATTTCGGCGACTTGATCCGTGCTATCGATAAAATTGATGACATTGAAAGAGTACGCTACATGACATCCCATCCAAGAGATATGACATTCGAAATGATTGATGCCATGGCAGAATCGTCGAAGGTTGTCCGTCATATGCATCTTCCTGTCCAGCACGGATCCAATGAAATGCTGAAGAAGATGAACCGCGGCTATACGATTGAACATTTCAAGGAACTCCTTTCCTACGTAAGAAGCAAAATGCCTGATATTGTCGTAACAACAGATCTTATTACAGGCTTCCCGGGGGAAACGGAAGAAATGCATCAGGAAACGCTGGCCCTCTTGAAGGAAGTCCGTTTCGATTCCGCTTATACATTTATTTATTCTCCAAGAACCGGAACGCCTGCAGCAAGAATGGAAGACCAGATCGATTCTGATACCAAGCACAGACGTCTGCAGGAACTGATGGATGTGGAAAATGAAATCAGCCTTGAACTCAATAAGGAAATGGAAGGAAAGACATATTCCATTATCGTAGAAGGCCCTTCCAAGCAGGATCCGATGAACTGGTATGGAAGAACTTCAGGAAACAAAATGATCTTATTCCCGTACAAGGAAGGAATTTCCGTCGGAGATACTGTTGACGTTAAAGTTGACACAGCGCAGACCTGGGTTCTCAAGGGAGAACTGATCTGAATTCTGTCTTGTCATTTGATCGAGAGGTGATTGAGATTGGCTAAAACGCCATTAATGGATCAATACAAAGAGATAAAAGAGGGATACAAGGACTGCCTGCTCTTTTACCGTCTGGGTGATTTTTACGAATTGTTTTATGATGACGCGTACACGGCTTCTCATGAACTGGAATTGACCCTGACAGGGAAGAATGCAGGTGCAGAAGGCCGCGTTCCTATGTGCGGCGTGCCGTACCATGCGGCCGAGGTTTATATTTACCGTTTGATTCAAAAGGGGTATAAAGTAGCCATCTGCGAACAGCTTGAAGATCCTAAGAAGGCAAAGGGACTCGTTAAGCGCGATGTCATCTGCGTCATTACGCCGGGAACCATTCTCTTTGAAAATGCCATTGCGGATAAATCCAACAACTATCTGGCCTGTCTGCTTGAGAAAGACAAGAAGATCCATATGGTCCTCTGTGATATTTCAACAGGCGAAAGCTGGTGGGGGATCTGGAATCTGAAAAAGGAGCAGGACGATTTCCTGGATGTCCTTTCTGTATATAATCCGGCAGAACTCGTATGCGGCGTATCTGATGATTTCTACCGCCAGCTGACATCCTTCTGTTCATCACGCCTTGGAAGCTGTCTTGTCACGAGAATGCCTGAAACGGATGAAACGTGCAAGGCACCTTCAATCGCGGAATCGATTGAGGATGAAAATGTACGCATGGCCTTTGGATACCTGGCGGATTACCTGCAGAATGTCATGAGAGACAACCTGCCGGAATTCCATTCCGTGCAGCCGATCAGGGAAGATCATACGCTGATTCTTTCCGACCAGTGCATCAGGAATCTTGAAATCACCAGGAATATGAGGGACGGCGGAAGAAGAGGGACACTTCTTGAGCTTCTTGACCACACGCATACGGCAATGGGGGCAAGACTTTTGCGCCGCTGGCTTGAAAGGCCTCTGGTGGATGTGAATGGAATCATCCTTCGTCAGGACGGGATTGAAGAACTTACGAATCATGCCATGGAATTGACACAGCTCGAGGAGCTGCTTTCTCAGGTTTTTGACTTTGAAAGAATCCTTGGCCGTATCGAAGCCAATGTCACCTCGCCGAAGGATTTGCTGGCACTCAAAGCAACGCTCAAGATTGTGCCGCAGATCAAGAATCTCCTTGCATCTTCCAGTTCAGTCATCCTGAAAAAGCTGAACGGACAGATGAAAGTGCATGAAGCCGTTTTTGACCTTCTGGATCGTGCGATGAATGAAAACGGCACAGGGAATATCAAGGACGGCAAGTACATAAAGAAGGGCTTTTCCGAGGAACTTGACGAAATCCGCTCTTTGTCGGAAGACAGCCAGGAATATATAGCAAAGCTGGAAGAAGAGGAAAAAGAGAAGACGGGCATCAAGCTGAAGATTGGCTTCAATAATGTCTTTGGCTATTACTTTGAAATCTCCAATGCCAATAAGATTCCTGTTCCCGAGTATTATGTGAGAAAACAGACGCTGGTCAATGCGGAAAGATATATTACCCCCGAGCTGAAGGAATTCGAGGCTAAAGCGCTCTCCGCCAAGGAAAAGACCGAAGAGCTCGAACTTAAGATCTACCAGATGGTCAAAGCGGAAATACGCCCGGAAATTCCGGACATGCAGAGAACAGCTTCTGCTCTGGCGGGTATTGACTGCATAGCAAGCCTTGCAAGGGCAGCTCTGAAGGACCGTTATGTAAGACCGCAGATCCTCCCGCAGAAGGAAGGCCGCATTTCCATTTCTGATGGAAGGCATCCGATGGTAGAACATGCACTCAATCATGAAATGTTTGTACCAAACGATACAGAACTGAATCATGATAATCAGGAAATCCTGGTTATCACAGGGCCCAACATGGCGGGCAAGTCGACATACATGCGTCAGGTTGCCGTTTTGACGATTATGGCGCAGATCGGATCCTTCATACCGGCAAAAAGCGGTATGTTTTCTCCTGTCGACCGCATATTCACAAGGATCGGAGCCACGGATGATATATCGACCGGGCAGAGTACGTTCATGGTGGAAATGCAGGAAGTATCGTATATTCTCCGCAATGCTACCAGAAACAGCCTGATTCTTCTTGATGAAATCGGGAGAGGCACGAGCACATATGACGGCATGAGCATTGCAAGAGCCGTTGTCGAATACATTGACAAAAAGATTCATGGCTTTACTTTGTTTGCTACGCACTATCATGAATTATCAGATATGTCAGATGGCAGCAGCAAGATCAAGAATTATACGGTAACAGTGAAGGAGCGCGGAAAGGATGTCGTGTTCCTCCGCCGCATCGTTCCAGGCTGCGCAGACAGAAGCTACGGTATCCATGTCGCAAGACTTGCCGGGCTTCCCGAATCTCTCCTGAAAAGAGCCGACGATATTCTTGAAGGACTGGAGGAATCGGATGGCAAGGGATACCATGCGCCTTCTGCTCCTTCTAATGAAGCAAGAGAAACCGGCCTTGATCTTTTTGCATCGCCCATCATCAATGAACTGGCAGACCTTGATGTCATGAGCAAGACACCGATTGAAGCCATGGAGATTTTATTCCGCCTGAGTAAGGAAGCAAAGGAGAGCCGATAATGGGATTAATTCATGTTCTTGATGAAGTTACGGCGAATCAGATTGCTGCAGGAGAAGTCGTCGAGCGTCCGGTCAATGTCGTCAAAGAGCTGGTGGAAAATTCTGTCGATGCAGGCGCTCATGAAGTGGAAATAGAAATTGCAGACGGCGGTATGACTTACATCCGTGTGACGGATAACGGCTCTGGAATGACTGCAGAAGATGCCAAGATGTCCATTATCCGCCACGCCACAAGCAAAATTTCCAATGTGGATAACATTTATCACATTGCCTCCCTGGGATTCCGCGGGGAAGCGCTTCCAAGCATTATGTCCGTTTCAAGATCATCCATCACGACAAGAAGACCGGAAGATGTTGAAGGAACGGTTATTGATATCAAGGGCGGCGTTGTTGAAGATGTGCATGCCGCCGGAACGCCAGCCGGCACAACGGTTGAGGTCAGGGAGCTTTTCTATAACGTTCCGGCGAGGAAGAAATTCCTGAAATCAGAAAGAACGGAATCGGCTAGAATCAATACGATGGTGGGAAAACTGGCCCTTGCCAATCCAGATGTTGCTTTCCGCCTGATCAATAATGGAAGAGTCGTCATTGAAACACCGGGCAACGGAAGACTTCTAGACGTTGTCTCTGCTTTATACGGTGTAAAGACAGCCGGTGAAATGCTTGAAGTCAAAGAAGAAGGGGAAAATATCTTCCTTAACGGACTGATTTCGAAACCATCACTCTTAAAGAGCAGCCGCCAGTTCCAGACGCTGATCATCAATCGGAGAGTTATTGAAAGTTCTGTCATTTCAAAAGCCGTGGACAATGCATACCATTCACTTCTTCCAAAGAATGGCTATCCGCTTCTTGTCCTTTCTTTTGATGTGCCGCCGGAAAGCATCGATGTCAATGTGCATCCTCAGAAAAGGGAAATCAAGTTTTCTGATGAACAGATGGCATTCCGCACGGTCTACCATGCCGTTTTAAGGACGCTCACATCCCAGTCGGATGCAGACAGCATTGCCCGCGAGATGATCAAGGATCCGGGCCATCAGGTCCTTGGTGAAATGGATGTAAATCCGGTCAATGTGAAAGTGGAAGACCAGAAACCTCTTCACGACATCGGGCTTGCTATGGAGACAGGAGAGGCAAAGACTCCCTCTGTACCTGATTCATGGAGAGCACATCTTGAAGAATACAGCCAGCAGCAGAAGGGATCTTCATCTTCCGGCACTGGAAAAAACTCTGAAACGATGCGGGAGACATTCCAGCCATCAGTAGGAAGCCGTGAAATCCTGTCGGATAAGCCATTCTTCAAGAGAGAAGATCAGGAAGATCATCAGGAGTCGGAAGATCAGAAAACGATTTCTGAAGGCGTCTTATTTGAATCAGAAAAAGAAGAAGCAGAAACGGTTATCCCTTTAGGACAGGTGGCAGACTGCTTCATTCTCTGCCAGCATGGGAAGGATCTTTTCATCATTGACCAGCATGCAGCGCATGAACGCGTTCGTTATGATAAGCTTGCAGAAAGAGCGGAAGGAATTCCTGTCCAGAAACTCCTGATTCCTCATCTGATCCATGTGGAGCCGGATGATATTCTGATTTTGCAGGATCATGAAAATGAACTGCTCAAGCTGGGCATTACATTTGAGCAGGCAGGACCTGATGTCATACGCGTGACCGGAGCGCCGGAGGATTTTGCAGATGATGAACTCCTTCGCGTCATAAGGGATATTTTAGTCGCCTATCACGATGAAGATATGGTTTCACCTGAAACGCTCCGCCACCGCATGATGGCCTATGCAGCATGCCGCGGCGCCATCAAGAGGGGAGATCCCTTGAATATCCGCCAGATGAAGGAACTGATTACAGATCTCTTCCACACGTCTCGCCCGTTTGTATGTCCGCATGGGAGACCGACGATTGTAAGATTCACACCTGAAGAACTGGGAAGGCTGTTCAAAAGGCCATGAAGATTGCTGCAACAACAATCTCGGATGCTCCGGGACTGATCCGAGAAAAGGCAAAAGAGCGTGCAAAAGCTTTGGCTATCCCTTACCTTGAGAGAGAAGACAAGCTTGAAGAGATGGCAGAGAAGTACAAGGCAGAAGGTTTCCTGATTTATGGCAGGCGCCTTCCTTCGTTTAAGACGAAAGACGGGGAATACCATTTTCATTTAGGGACATCCGTCCTCCGCACGCGCCAGATTCTTGCGGGGAATGAGGACCGCTTATGCAGGCTGCTTCCAAAGGAAGGACCCTGCCGCGTCCTTGACTGTACCTTTGGCCATGCGAATGATTCCACGACGATTTCCTGGTTCTTAGGGGACAGGGGAAGCGTCACAGCCTTGGAGAAAAGCACTGCGCTTTATGAAATAGGAAGGGCCGGCATAGAATCTTATCAGGATAAAGACCCTGCGCTGACGGATGCCGTTCGGAGAATCTATTTGATTCATGCTGATTTCAAGGAATATCTGAAAAATATTCCAGAGAAAAGTTTTGATGTCGTTTACTTTGATCCTATGTTCCAACATCCTGTGCAGGCAAAAGTCAATGATATGACAGGCTTTCGGGAAGCAGCCGCTTATGACAAGCTTGATGACGAGACGATTCTGCTGGCCATGCGCGCGGCCAGGGCGCGTGTGATTGTCAAGGAGCGCCCGTTTTCATTGCTTTTCAAGAAGGACTTTTTTACAAGGATTGAAGCCAAAAAGGGGCAGACCACGGCATACGGGGTGATTGATTTATCATGAAGGAAAAGCTTATAACCATACTAGGGCCGACTGCTTCTGGTAAATCAGAGGTCGGGATTGAGATTGCAAAAGCGCTGGGGTCTTCCATTACTTCCGGCGATGCATTCCAGGTCTACAAGGAAATGGATATTGGAACGGCCAAAGTGACAAAAGAAGAAATGCAGGGAATCCCTCATTATCTTGTCGACTGTATCGATCCCAGAGAACCCTATTCCGCTGCTGATTTTCAGAAGAAAGCTTCAGAAATCATAACAAGAGAAAATAAAGAAGGAAGAATTCCTGTCCTTGTGGGAGGAACAGGGCTTTATATCCAGTCGCTTCTGGAAGGATATTCTTTCCTGCCTAAGTCTGATCAGCGGAAAAAGTGGCATGACTTTTATTTGGCCAATGGGAAAGAAGGCCTTGAAAGAGAACTTAAGAAAGCAGGCGTCAGGGAAATTCCTGATGATCCGCAGAGAATGCTGAGAAAACTGGAGCTGATTGATGCAGAAGGCAGGGATTTATCCCCGGAAAAGAGCCAATCTCTCATTTATGATGGTCCAGTTATAGGGATTGCTATGGACAGAGCGGTCTTATATGATAGAATAAATAAGCGAGTCTGTCATATGATGCAGGACGGATTATATGATGAAGTTCAAGAACTTCTGGATTCAGGCATTCCGGAAACAGCCCAGTCACTGAAGGCCATTGGCTATCGGGAAATGGTTCAGTGCATAAAAGGCGAGCTCTCTATTGAAGAGGCAGAAGCTCTCATCCAGAAAAACACTCGCCATTTCGCAAAACGGCAGATTACATGGTATAAGAGAATGCCGTATATTCACTGGTATGAGAGAAATGAGTTTAACCAGGACACGTGGTGTAAGGAAATCACGGATTATGTCATTTCATATTTTAGAGGAGAATGTGAAGATGGAAGGTAAAATGAATCTGCAGGATACATTTTTAAATGAAGCCAGGAAAGAAAATGCGCCTGTCAGCATTTTTTTGATGAATGGCGTTCAACTGAAGGGCAAGGTAAAGTCCTTTGACAGCTTTACCGTGCTTCTTGTAAGCGAAAATCGTTCGCAGCTGATTTACAAGCATGCTATTTCTACAATACAAAGGATCTGATTGAGTGAAAATGAATGAAAAACTTCAACAGGTGCAGGAAGAAGCGCTCGCTCTTTGTGCGCCTGTTTTTGATGAAATGAAAGAGATTTCCTTATACAATACACAGAAAGTTCTGGAAGCATTCAGGAACCACCACCTCTCTGCTTATCACTTCGCTCCATCCAATGGCTATGGCTATGGGGATCCGGGCCGTGAAGGACTCGAGGAAATCTGGAAAGATATATTCAAGGCAGAAAGCGCCCTGGTCCGTCCGCAGTTTGTTTCAGGCACTCATGCGCTTGCTACCGTTCTCCTTGCGCTCCTCGAGCCGGGAGATACGATGGTATCTGCTGTAGGTGCTCCTTATGACACGATGCAGAGCGTCATCGGGATTTCCGGAAACGCACCGGGCAATCTTAAATCCAAGGGCGTTCATTATAAGGAAGTGCCGCTTAAGAACAACACTTACGATCTGGAAGCCATTACAGATGCTGTTGATGAAAATACAAAACTTGTAGAAATCCAGCGCTCCAGAGGGTACATGCTGAGAGATTCGCTTTTCCCATCCGACATCAGGAAAATCATCGAAACAGTCAAAGCAAAGAATCCAAATGCGATTTGCTTTGTCGATAACTGCTATGGCGAATTTACATGCAAGGAAGAACCGATCGAGCTTGGCGCTGATATTACGGCAGGTTCATTGATTAAAAACGCCGGCGGCGGACTTGCACCGACGGGTGCTTATATCTGCGGAAGAGAAGATCTTGTCGAGCTTTGCTCCTACGTCTGGACAGCTCCCGGACTTGGCGCAGAAATGGGATCCTATGCTGCTTCTTACCGTCCGTTCTTTGAAGGACTTTTCCTCGCTCCGCATATTACGCGTCAGGCAATGATGAGCGCCGAATTCTGTGCTGCTGTATTCAAGGTGCTCGGCTTTGACGTCGTTCCTGAACCGGGCCATTTAAGGACTGACCTTATTACAGCCATTACTTTGGGCTCTGAAGAAAATATGTGCAGCTTTGCCGAGGCCGTGCAGAACTGGTCTCCGGTTGATTCGGATGCCGTTCCTGTCCCGGGGCCCATGCCCGGATATACGGATCCGATCATTATGGCAGCAGGCACTTTCGTCCAGGGCTCTACAATCGAAATGTCAGCTGACGGCCCTGTAAGACCTCCGTACATCATGTACTTCCAAGGCGGTCTTGTTTTTGAACACACCATGCTTGCCGTAATGGGCGCTGCAGAGAAGATCCTCGCTGCCAGAGGCGGTCTCGAAGATTAATAAAATACAGATATGCAATAAAGGACTGTGAATGGGAATGCCATTCACAGTCCTTTTGCGCGGGGGAATTTCATCAAAGAAATTTATATTAACAATCTGAAATACCGGTGCTATAATATGACGTGTTCAAGGGGCTATAGCTCAGTTGGTCAGAGCACTTCGCTCACATCGAAGAGGTCTCCGGTTCGAACCCAGATAGTCCCACCAGAAGTTCATCTCTGCTTAGCAGATTGCCATAAACAACTCAGGAAACTGGCGCCTGGGAAAATACAGCAAAAGGGCGGAATCCTTTTTTGGAGAACTGTAAAATGATCTCTTTTTATCTGTCATTTTTCAGTTGCTTTTTACAAACGCATCATATATAATAATGACACGTTACTTGGGGTTATAGCTCAGCTGGTTAGAGTGCTTCGTTGACATCGAAGAGGTCTTTGGTTCGAATCCAAATAGTCCCACCAAAATAGAACCCGCCATTTGGCGGGTTTTTCTGTATAAATTTTATGAATTTGGAGGCGTTGGAAGGCCATGGATGTCTTTGCCGTTCTGCTTGTAATAACAGCAGGCGCAATGTGGGCTGGATGTGGTCTGGCGGCACAGGATTTCTTTTCCAGGAGCAGCCTTACCCCGATGGATCTGACCGTGTTCCGCATGTTTTGTGCGGGCGTGATCATGATGGCACTCACGATTGCCAGAGGCAATTTTGTGAAATCCATCCGTATCCTGAAGGACCATCCATTTCTTTTAGCGAAGCTTTCCTTTTATGGGATCATCGGGCTGATGCTGATGCACTGGACATACTTTGCATCGATAGAAGCCGGGAATGCAGCGGCCGCAACCGTGATACAATATACCTGTCCTGCCATCGTGATCCTATGGACATCCTTCAGGAAGGGAAGGCTTCCTGGTACGGCAGAAGCCGCTTCTGTCATTCTTGCCATAGGAGGGGTTTTCCTTCTGGTTACAGGAGGGAATCTTGACAGGATCATGGTTCCTGCTGACTGCATCTGGCTGGGGCTTGCATCAGCTGTATTTTTTGCAGTATGCGCTGTGTATCCTAAAAACCTGATGGCTTTTCCCGATGGTTCTTTTGTTTTATCGATTGGCATGTTTTGTGGAGCTGCGGCTGCTTTTGCCGCAGACCCGGTTACCGATATAGGGGCATTTTTCCATAGGGATATCATCATGGATATCTTCTGGATCGTCATTTGCGGAACCGTAGTTGCCTTTACCTGCTATAATGCGGGTCTTCGCCGTCTTACTGAGACAGAGGCTTCCGTAACGGCTACCGTAGAGCCTGCTATATCGGTCATTGCTTCATATTTCCTGTTTAGTGAAATGTTCAATGTATTTCAGGCAGTTGGCATTATTCTTATTCTTGCTGCGATTGCAGCGCCTGGTTCTGAGCATATGTTAAAGAAAAGGTTAGGATTTCAGCATAAATGATGTGGTGTTGGAATGATTTTCTGAGGTGGGAAAAATGAAGCTCTTAGCTGGTTCGTCTTCGCCAATGGCAATTATGATGGTTGTTTCCGCGGGTGTCATGTGGGCAGGAAGCGGTCTTGGCGCACAGAATGTTTATGAAAAGAGTTCCATCAATGCAATGGAACTGACAGCTTTCAGAATGATCATGGCAGGAATCATCCTTTTAGGGATGACCGTTTGGGAAGGAAAATTCAAAAGCAGCATGAAAGCGATGAATGAGCATAAGCTTTTGTGGCTGGATGTCCTGATTTATGCAGTTGTAGGACTGATGCTCATGCATTATACGTACTTTGAAGCAATTGCTTATGGGGATGCGCCTACTGCAACAGTTATCCTTTACAGTTGTCCGGCCATGGTTGTCTGCTATCAGGCAATCCGGGAGCATCATCTGCCGTCAGAGACTAAGATGTTTACCACATTTCTGGCTGTCTTTGGCACATTCCTTCTCGTGACCGGAGGAAATCCGGCGACACTGAATGTTTCGGTCATCTGCATACTGCTCTCGCTCTTGAATGGTGTTATATATTCCTTTGCGTCCATTTATCCGAAGCATCTTTTCCTCAAGATCAACCGTACATTTATCCTGGGCGTGGGGATGATTCTGGGCGGCCTTGTGTCCTGGGCATTTGTTTCGGATATGAATTTGGCAGCTTTTTTCGAGCCTGATATAATCGTAGGTGTCATGTGGATTGTCCTCTTCGGGACAGTAGCCGCATTTCTCCTTTATAATACGGGATTGATGTACCTTTCGCCCGAACAGGCCCTGATTACGGCAGCATCTGAGCCTATCGCTTCTGTCCTGATGTCATGGGCCTTCTTCCAGATGAGCTTTGATATGATACAGTCTCTGGGAATCATGATGGTTGTCATGGCAATCATTGCGCCTGCCTATACAGGAAAGCATTCACCATTCCTCAGAGTGAGGAAACAGGGGAATACCATATAAATACCGCACTTTCGCACAGGTGCATTTCTATAGATAAATTTTAAAGAATACAGTTTGACAGGAGACAGCATGGATACAAAACACATTAGGAATTTCTCGATTATCGCTCATATTGACCACGGGAAGTCCACACTGGCAGACCGCTTGATCGAATTGACAGGGACTGTCCAAAAAAGAGATATGGAAGCCCAGATTCTTGATACCATGGAATTGGAGAGGGAAAGAGGCATCACAATCAAGGAGCAGTCTGTCCGTTTGATGTACAAGTATGAGGACGGGGAAACCTATGAACTGAACCTGATTGATACCCCAGGGCATGTAGACTTTAACTATGAGGTATCAAGAAGCCTTTCAGCCTGCGAAGGAGCGATCCTCATTATCGATGCAACGCAGGGCGTGCAAGCGCAGACTCTTGCCAATGTGTATCTGGCTCTTGATCATAACCTGGAAATTATTCCTGTCATCAATAAGGTGGATCTTCCCAGTGCAGACGTGGAACGCGTCAAGAAGGAAGTGGAAAATATCATCGGGATTGATATGTCTGATGCCATTCCGGTCAGCGCTAAAACAGGACAGAACGTGGAAGAAGTTCTCAAGCGCATTGTAGAACAAGTACCGCCGCCTGAAGATCATTCCAATGAACCTTTAAGATGTCTGATTTTCGATTCGATTTTTGATTCCTATAAAGGCGCCATCGCCTATGTGCGTGTCAAAGATGGAGAAATCCGTCCGGGCATGAATATCCGCATGATGGCTTCCGGAAAAGTCTATACAGTGACTGAAGTAGGATATTTCTCGCCATTTCCAAAGGCCTGTGACGTGCTTTCCTGCGGCTCGGTAGGTTATGTGGCAGCAAGCATCAAAAACGTGCAGGACTGCGAAGTCGGCGATACGATCACTACAGAGGAAAATGGAGCCAAGGAAAGCCTTCCAGGCTACCGCAAGGCGCTCCCTATGGTATTCTGCGGATTGTACCCGATCGAAAGCAAAGATTATGACAACTTGAAAGTGGCTCTGGAAAAACTGCAGCTTAACGATGCAGCTCTGGAATACGTTCCTGAAACGTCCCAGGCTTTGGGATTCGGTTTCCGCTGTGGCTTCCTCGGACTTCTTCATATGGACGTTGTCGAGGAAAGACTTGAACGTGAATACAATTTAAAACTGATTACAACAGCGCCTTCTGTTATTTACCATGTCCATAAGACAGACGGCACGATGATACCAGTCGACAACCCGGCTGAACTTCCGCCTATGACGAAAATTGATTTCATTGAGGAACCGATTGCCAAAGTGGAAATATTGGTACCGTCAGACATGATCGGCAATGTCATGGAACTGGTGCAGAACCGCCGCGGCGTATATCAGACCATGGAATATCTTGATGAAACAAGAGTCGATCTCCATTATAAAATTCCGCTTTCTGAAATCATCTTCGACTTCTTTGACAAACTGAAATCGAGCACAAAGGGATATGCATCTCTTGATTATCAGCTTTGCGGATACGAAAAGACAGATGCAGTCAAGCTTGATATCCTCCTGAACGGTGAGCTGATCGATGCACTTTCCATTATCGTGCACCGCAGCAATGCAGCTTCGAGAGGCAGGACTCTGGCTCAGAAACTGAAGGAAATCATTCCGCGTCAGCAGTTTGAAGTGCCGATCCAGGCAGCGATTGGAAGCAAGATTGTAGCCAGGGAAACAATCAAGGCATACAAGAAGGACGTTCTTGCCAAGTGCTATGGCGGCGACGTCTCCCGTAAGAAGAAACTTCTGGAAAAGCAGAAGGAAGGCAAGAAGAGGATGAAGCAGGTCGGGAGCGTTGAAATCCCTCAGGAAGCTTTCATGGCGGTGCTCAAAGATGACTAAGCCGCTCGGGCTTTACCTGCACATTCCCTTTTGTAGGAGCCGGTGTGCCTATTGTGATTTCTATTCCATCAGCAGAACGCCGGATACAAGATTCTCTGAAGCTTTGATCCGTGAAATTGAAATGAAGAGTGCAGGCTTTAAGGACAGAGTCTGTGACACTATTTACTTTGGAGGCGGAACCCCGTCGACGCTGACCGGCATGCAGCTTTCGGAAATTATGGAAGCTCTTTACAAAAACTTCCATATTTCCGATCAGGCTGAAATTACGATGGAAATGAATCCCTGCGACATGACAGAAGAATACCTGGCAAATGCCCGCCGTCTGGGCATCAACAGGCTTTCTGTCGGTGTGCAGTCACATAATGATTACCTGCTGAAGGCTATAGACAGGAGGCATGATTCAAAGGCTGCTGAAGAAGCTGTGAAGCGCGCCTATCGTCTGGGCTTCCATAATATCAGCATCGATCTCATGTATGAACTTCCCGGGCAGACACCGCTTGACTTTGAAAAAAGTTTGAAATGGGCTGTCCATCTTCCGATCAATCATCTGTCTGTCTACAGTCTGATCATTGAAAACGGGACAAAGTTCGGTCAGATGGCTGAAAGAGGAATCCTCAAAAGGCCGACGGAAGAAGAGAGCTGGGAAATGTATCAGATGATGTGCCGCATTCTTCCTCACTACGGCCTTGAAAGATATGAGATTTCCAGTTTTGCAAGAAAAGGATACAGATCAAGACATAATCTGAAGTATTGGGATTTATCCCATTACCTGGGATTGGGACCCGCGGCATGTTCAAGGATCGGACATGCAAGGAAAGAAAACAACCCGGGCGTCAGATTATATGAGAAAGAAGTTCTGTCTGGGAATCTTCCGCCGGAAGAAGTGGAGAATCTTTCTGTCAAAGATGAAATGGAAGAATACTGCTTCCTGCATCTTCGTACAAGAGAGGGAATCCCGCTTCAGGATTTTGAGGAAAGGTATGGATTTCCGATTGAGCACTGGTTCGGCAGGGAAATTGCCATGCTGAAAGAGAGGAAGCTTCTGAAGGAATCTTTGGGACATCTTTTTATGACGTATCATGGTGCTGCTTTGGGAAATTTCGTATTTGAACAGTTCATTATCGATGAATAGATCTTTACTCGATAATAATTTTATTCGTATCTTTCTTTTTTTCAGTATTTGTTTTATGATAGGAAGAAATAAATTTGACGTATTTTTATACGCACTTTGATTGGTGTAAAAATACAATAAGGGAGCACTGGGGCTTCATAGATACAGTAATGGGTCAAATCCAATCTGTGGTTCCAGGTGCTTTTTTATTTGGAGGAGGTATTCCATATGTCAGTTTCCTACATAGAAATCAATCGCAGTGCCCTTCGTCATAATTTGAGGGTTATCCGCAGTCATTTGCCGGCGCATGTGGATTGCACAGCAGTCGTTAAAGCAGATGCTTATGGTCATGGCGCTTCTGAAACGATGCGCATTGCTCTTGAAGAGGGATACAACTCAGCTGCTGTAGCCAGAGTAGAAGAAGGCGTGGCACTTAGGAAGGATGGATTCACCTGCCCTGTTTTCACATTGGGACTTCCGCTTCCTGAAGAAGCAGAAACAGCGGTAAAGTATGATTTAATTGTTCCTGTGGATGATACAGTGGAACTGGAACCTTTCGAAGAAGCGGCAGAGAGCCAGGGGAAAATACTTGAGGTATGGCTTCCTATTGATACGGGTATGAACCGGATAGGCACGCATCCTGAAGATGTAGAGGGCTTCCTTGAAAAATTAAAGAAATATCCGCATATCCATATCCATGGCACTTTTACGCACATGGCAAAAGCGGATATCCATGATAAAACTACAGCAAGAAAGCAGCTGGAAAAATTTGAGGAAGCTCTTTCCCATATGCCGCAAAGACTGGAGAAAGGATTTATCATTTCAGCCGCCAACAGTGCAGGCGTCCTTGACATGCCGGAGAGCTGGTATAATTTGGCAAGGCCCGGAATCATTCTTTACGGGCCGCATCCCTCCGATGAAATGGACAACATGTGGGATCTGGAGTATCCGATGCGCCTCATCAGCCATATTACCCATGTGCAGGTTCTCCGCAAAGGAGAGGCGATTGGCTACGGCGGGACATATGTAGCGGAAGAAGATATGAGAACAGCAACAATCCCGATCGGGTATGCGGATGGATTCCACAGGGCTCTTTCCAATAAGGGAAGTGTCCTGGTCAACGGAAAGAGGCACCGCATCATTGGACGCATATGCATGGACCAGATGATGATTGCAGCTGGTGATGATGTCCAGGTGGGGGATGAAGTCGTTCTCCTTGGCCGTCAGGGAGACGAAGTGATCTATCCGGAAGAAATTGCTGCCATAGTAAATACCATACCGCATGAAGTCATGTGCGGGCTGAAGCGGGTTCCAAGAATCTATGTAGATGAATAAATAATGGATGCAGGGCACCCGGGCTGTTCCTTTTCAGGCAGTAAGATCTATGGTATAATTAATCTCGTTAAGCGCCTATAGCTCAGGGGATAGAGCACCGGTCTCCGGAACCGGGTGCGAGGGTTCGAATCCCTCTAGGCGCTCCATTGATGACAACCGATTTGATCGGATTTATATAAGAGAAAATTCACTCCTCTATGGAGTGTTTTTCTTTACATTTTATTTGGCTTGAAAGGAGACAGTCATGGGAAATGAGAAGGATGCAAGAGAATTGATCAATGAGAATCTGACTGATGAAGAAATGCAGGATCTCATGGCTTCATACAAGAAGGAACTGGCACATGTTTACAAGATGGCAAGTGCCAAAAAAGCGGCCCTTGTCAGAAGAAATCTGCCGTATATCAAAGCAGAACTTGAAAAATGCGACCAGGAAATGAGAGAAGATATAGAGGCTTTGAAACACAAGTATGGCATTCATTATTAATCGGTAAAATTTGTAAAAAAAAAATTTGCCGTGGGGACTAGAAATATGAAGAGTGTCATGCTATAATAACTTACGTCTTCCGAACAGTACATTTGATCAAATCCGAAATAAAAAAAGATTTGACAAAAACAAATTGGAATGATATAATACTATTCGTTGAACGGATCATTAGCTCAGTTGGTAGAGCACCTGACTCTTAATCAGGGTGTCCGGGGTTCGAACCCCTGATGATCCACCAGAACATCATCGTTCGAACATTCCTCATTAGTTTCAATCTTGATTCTGATAGGATTGTCGAGCGTAGCAGGAACGGCTGTGTAGTTGAAATGAATTTCAGCTATGCAGCCGTTTATTTTTATGCAGCGAATGAAGTCCCAGAAGGTGGAAAGGGTGGCGTTTCCGGTTTCGGCTTTCTCTAGCAGCTTTTCTAGGAAGAATGTCACGGCTTCCGGAGTGAGAGTAAAGGCCTTTTCTTTTAATTCTTCGATCCGGATCAGTGACTCGAGCTCTTTGCTGCGGTTTGAATATTCGTTTGCCTGTGCAATGATTTCATCAGCAGTTAGGCCGGCAGCCACGGCTTTCGAAATATTTCGGATTTTGGCATCCAGAGCCGCCTTTTCATGTTTTAGCCTATCTACTTCGGAATTGCCTTGCTCGCGCTCCTGGGCCAAAATGGCTTGGGCTGTGATGATTTTAATTGCATGGGGCTGTTTGAGCATAGCCACAGTAGCATTGTAGACAGCAGACTCCACGGCGTCCCGCCGGATAGCTTTGGCGTCGCAGTCTTTCCGGCCGTGTGTTTTCCCTGAGCATTTATAGTAGAAATATGTGTTTCCGCTCTTGCCGGTTCCGGAGACACCGACCATCGGACGACCGCAGCGGCCGCAGAAGATTTTACCGGTCAGCTCGTAGTCGGGGGATGTATTCTTTATCATGTTCCGCTTCCTTCCTTCTTTTATTTTCTGGACTTTATTAAAAAGCTCATCGGAGATGATCCGCGGGGTATAGCCCGGATAGACCGTTCCGGCCCACCTGAACGTGCCGGTATAAATTGAATTTACCAGGATGTTGTTCAGGCTGTTACGACTGAACGGGCGGCCCTGGGCGGTGGTAAAATGATGGGCATTTAGGTAGGAAATAATATCAACAAGTCGGGAGCGGTCAGAATACATCTGGAAAATATCTATAACCGCCTGCCGTTTTTGTTCGTCGATATATAACCTGGAATCGCAGCCTTTTTTATATCCGAAGGGGATAACGGTGCCCACCCATTTCTTTTCCAACAGATTATCGGCCATTCCGCGGCGGACTTTTTGGGCAAGCTCCAGCGAGTAGTATTCAGCGTATCCTTCCAGCAGGGATTCCAAGATTACTCCCGTCGGATCATCTCTGATATTTTCTTTCGCAGACAGGACCCGGACACCGTTTTTCTTCAAGCGATTCTTATAGATTGCGGAATCGTAGCGTGATCTGGAGAACCGGTCCAGGGCATACACTATAACAAACTGGAACAGATGCCGGTCAGAGTCATGGATCATCCGCTGGAAGTCGGGGCGCTGGTCAGTCCGAGCAGACATGGCTCTATCAATGTAGGTTCCGATGATCCGGTAGCCGTTTGCGGCGGCAAAGGCTTTACATTCACGGATCTGGCCTTCAATGGACTCCTCACGCTGCCGATCGGACGAATATCTGGCATATATGACTGCCGTTATGGTTTGCTTTTCTTCTGTTTTAGGCATAAAAAGAGCCTCCTTCTATGGTGAATGGAGGCTTTCATGGTATAATATACACATAATCTGCCTCCTACAAGAGTGGATTATAACCGCAGTCCGGTACTGGTAATGCCTGACTGCATTCCCCCTGTCATATTTCGCGATATGGCAGGGGCTTTTTATTTTATTTTCGCTTTGCTTTGACGCCCAGCAGCTTCCTTAGGATGCCGGGGCGCTTTTTATACATCAGCTCAAGGATTTCTGTAATGGTGGCCAATGTGTCTTTTGGATTTTGGGCACTTGGGAAGGTATCGAGGTCAAGCTTTTCGGCCACAGAATCCAGACTGAGAGACTTCCAGCTATCGTGGCGCTCACAAAAATAATCATAAAGGTCAATGAAGCGCATCTCCGGCTCTGGAATGTGATTCTTTTTCAAGGTAGCTTGCAGCGACCTCAGATGAGCATTTGCATAGTAGGTGATGACGTTCTTCCCGGTAAAATATGGTTCAATCTTTGGCCATACGTCTTTGAAGACCAGAGCATCGGCTACATCTTCTGGCTTGATATCGTGATAATTAGAAAAAGAAAATGACTTCACTTTAGGATTTACCAGGTAAATCATATCTTTGTACTGCTCGTTTTCGATATAGCGGACAGATATCTGGCATGTGCTGCCATATCCCTTATTGGCCTGCTGGATGTTGAAGATGGTGGCCTGATAAGGGAATTTTACCGGATGCCACTCATCAGCAAGAAGCTGCTTACTGGCTATCCTTTGATTGTGCTTCTTTTGCGCCCTGAGCCGGGCCCGTTCTTCTTTTTCAGCCCGACGTTTTTCTTTCTTCTCCGGGTCGGAAGAAAAGAGATTGCGTAGAAAGTTGAACAATTATATATCCCTCCCTGACTTTTTCAGCTTAATGAAACGATGCGGCACTCCGCGGCAATGAGCCAGCGTGTAAATAGATGTCCCCGGATGCTCTGCCAGATACCCATCATTCAACAGCAGCTCTACAGCAAACATGTTTGCCAGTCTCTCCACCCGGTCAGCATTGATATCCATGGTGTAGGTCTTGAGCCACTGGGTATTGTCATTGGGCGTACAGAGCGCATGGCCAAGTTCATGCGCACAGACGAACGGCAGCATGGCTTCTGGCGTTCGAGTATCGTCAATGATGATAAATTTTGAACGTTTATATTTGAGATAGTTGCCGTATTTACCGCCCAGGTCCGAATACATGATGATGATATTCTTACACGCGGCCAGCCGAAACGGGTCATCTGTTTTATAGCGACGGATAAGAGCGGCAACTTTTTGCTGCACATCCATAGTCTTAATCCCTCCGGTATTTTTTCGGTGTATATTTCTTCTTGGCCATCTTCTTGGCCTGGATCATGGCGGCCTTGATGGTTGCTTTGAAGGCTTCAATGTCTTCTATATCGTCTTCCCCTTCAAAGGCGGCAGAAGATACGGAGTTCATCATGTCTTCCAGGTCTGACTCTATTTCACGTTCATCGCGCCGGTTCAGTTCCGGTCCTTCATCAAATCCCATGAGCCATGCAGGGCTGACATGCAAGGCTTTAGCGATTAGAGCGATCTTATCTTGCTTTGGCTCATACTTCCCATTTAGATATTCCGAAAGGGAAGAGTTGCTGATGCCAGTCAGCCTAGATAAATCGGCCTTGCTCATATTTTGTTCTGTGAGGATCTTCTTTATCCTATTGATTAAAATATTGTTCATAATGTCTCCCTCTCCTAGTGAAGCATTCAAATCGTTATCACTATAATAATATACGATTTCTCGAATAAAATCAATAAAATTCACTTATTCTTTTCGGGAAATCGTTGACATCTAAATATCCATGTGCTATGATTCAGTTAAGAGATTTCGAGAAGTCGAAAACATCGAAAGGGGGTGAAGGCAATGAGAGAAAAAGAAAAGCCAAAATTTAAGTATGCTTATCTCAGAGGATTTATCCGGGAGAACTTCAAGACGCTTGCAAATTATGCCAGCTTCCTTGGTATATCCCCGTCTACATTGAATGACCGTCTTAATGGCAATACCAGCTTTACTCAGGTTGATATTTATAAGACCGCGAACTTTGCCCTTGATAGGAAATTGACGGCAGCTGAAGTAGATCTTCTTTTTTTTAGCTTTTAATTTCGGAAACTCGAAAATAGGAGGTGATAAACATGTTGGACAGCGAACATCCGGAAGGCCCGTACATCTCAAGAGTGGCCCGGGAATGCGCTCGGTTTTATCAGGACCCGAAAAACATTCAGGCGTTTCAGGAATGGTTAGCAAAAAAGAAGAAGGAGGAAGCCAATCATGGTTATGGGCAAGCAAACTGGCACGGCGTAGCCGAATAAAGGAGAACCGTATGGAAATTAATGTTGTAGCAATACGCCTTGCAATGGTAAACAAGGGCATGACTCTTATACAGTTGGCAGAAAAGGCGCATATCTCACGGCCGACGGCCTGGCGGTATGTCACACATGGCGGCAAGGGCAGCGCACCAATATTCTACAAGATGGGGCAGGCGCTGGGCGTCGAACCGTCAAGCCTTGTTCTGATTCGTCAGGGAATCATTCTGGTAGTTGATGCCAATGACTAGACCTAGAAAGCGGAATCGTTACAGATGGGGACGGATTGGCCTGGCAGTTATCATCCCGTGGGCCATTGCCCTTGGCATTGCGTCCGGTGTCAAAGCGTTGATGGCTGAACCGGCTGAACCTGAATACGTTGATAAGGTTGTCGTGGTGGATGAGGATGAAACTCTTTGGGACATTTGCTCCAGAATCAATGACGACCGGGAAGATGTACGGGTCATGATTGACCGGACCATGGATCGTAACCACATCATGGATGTCGGAAAGATTCAGCCAGGGCAGAAGTTGTTCATCCCTGTTTTGAAGGAGAAATAGAAATGGCCTGCTGTTGGAGGCAACCAACGGCAGGCCGGCGGAACTATATTTCCCAATAAATTCCGCCTCTATTTTAACAAATTTTGGAGGTAAAGGAAATGGCGTATACAAACTGTGATTTGATTTTATCGGTCAAAGATGCAGAAGACCATGAAAAATGGCTCAAGACAAGAGACCTTGGCATCGGTGGCAGTGATGCGGCTGTCATCATGGGGCTGAATTCGTATAAGTCCCCCTATCAGCTGTGGATGGAAAAAACCGGGCAGGTAGAACCGCCGGATCTGTCGGACAATCAGTACGTATACTGGGGCACCAAGAATGAAGCCAACATTGCTGACTGGTTCCAGGAAGAAACTGGCAAGAAGGTAAAGCGCCTGGGGACACTCCAGAGCAGGGAATACCCGTTCATGCTGGCCAATGTGGACCGTACCGTTATTGGTGAAAATGCCGGCCTTGAAATCAAGACTGCTGGCGTCAGCCAGTACCGGAAGTGGAAGGATGATGAAATCCCGGATGCTTATTACTGCCAGTGTCTCCACTACATGGCAGTTACTGGGGCAGACTACTGGTACATTGCCGTTCTGCTTGGAGGAAATGAAGCCAAGTGGAAGCGGATTGAGCGTAATGAAGAGGACATCAAGACACTCATTGAAGCGGAAAAGGAATTCTGGAATCTGGTGCAGACAAAAACCGCGCCGCCCGTGGATGGTTCCCTTTCCTGCTCCCAGGCATTGGCCGCCAGATATGCTGACAGCCGTGACGAAGAAATCACGCTGCCGGAAGAAGCCGACACGCTGATTGCCCGCATCAGCGGGGACACGGAAATCATGGATAAGCTCAAAGAACAGATTTCCTTGAACCAGAACCGGCTGAAAGAAATGCTGGGGGATGCGGAAGCAGGCTGCGTCGGATCATTCAAAGTTACCTGGAAAATCACCAATGGCCGGGAAACATGCCCACTGTCGAAACTCAAAAAGGCGGACCCGGACATGTACCAGGCCTTAAAGGATAAAGGCTTTATTTCAACCGGCAAAGCAAGCCGCCGGTTTTCCATTAAAGAAGTCAAGGAGGATAAATAACAATGAACACTAAAGGCGGATTAACGAAAAGAAATAGCCAGATGCAGGAAATGCAGCAGAAGGATACTTCCCTGAAAGGGCTCATCAAGGCCATGGAACCGGAAATCAAAAAAGCGCTGCCGTCTGTCATTACCCCGGAACGGTTCACTCGCATGGTCTTTACTGCGCTGTCCAGTACGCCCAAGCTCCAACAGTGCACACCGCAAAGCTTTCTGGGAGCTATGATGCAGGCAGCGCAGCTGGGCCTTGAACCAAATACCCCAGTCGGACAGGCCTACCTGATTCCGTACGGCAATGTTTGCCAATTTCAACTTGGCTACAAGGGTCTTCTGGACCTGGCGTACCGCTCCGGAGAAATCAAAGACATCCAGGCGCATGAAGTTCATGAAAATGATGAATTTGAGTACGAGCTGGGCCTGGAACCTAAACTGAAACATATCCCGGCCATGAGCAACCGCGGCCCGGTCACCATGTACTATGCCGTTTGGCATACTAAAACCGGCGGCTATGGGTTTGAAGTCATGAGCAAGGACGATGTGCTGGAATTCGCCCAGAAGAAATCCAAGAGTTTCCGCAATGGCCCGTGGCAGACCGATTTCGACGCCATGGCCAAAAAGACTGTTTTGAAACGTGCCCTTAAATACGCACCGATTGCCACCGATTTCGTTAAGGCAGTCGCAACCGATGAAACGGTCAAGAGCAATATCTCCGCCAGCATGGAAGATGAACCGGATGAAACCCTGACTATTGATGCAGAAGCCGTATCAAGCGGCGACACTGTACCGCAGAATGTAGACCCGGAAACAGGGGAAGTTATCCCGGTAAATGAACCGACGGATGAAGAACTTTTTAACGCATAACGGGGGCTGATACTATGGAACAGAAGAAACCAATCATTATCACAAGGGTAGAGCTAGGTAAGCATGGGATTATCAAGATTGATTATGACAAATCTCATGACGGGATGTACGAATCCTTCCGTATGGAATCTGCTGATAAGGCAGCTCCGGAATTCTACGATGCATTCGAATACCTAGCTAGTCATATACAGGCCATTATGTCGCTGGATACTGTCTTGTTAGGACGAATTATTCCGAAAAAAATAATGGTGTCGTACGACGAATTAGACCGCATGGCCGTAAAGCTGGGATTCAATCTTTTAGTACCAATGTGCAATGACTCTGTACAAATCGTAACGCCGACCCTCAAAGAGACGGATAGGCCTGTATCAGAGCTTTCCACAGAACGGCCGGCAGAGCTGACAGTACAGACTTTGGAAGCCATTCACTTCTTACTGGACGAAACTACAAAATATTTGAACGGTGAACGGGCGCAGGGTAGTCTGTTCAAGGATGAAAAGTAATCCTCTCTGGATTAAATCAGGGCCAATACCGGCGGTGGATATCTGCTGCCGGTATTGCCTCATCTCTTTATGAAAGGAGGGAGAGAATGGCTGATAGAAGAATGACGAGTAAGAACGTCGTTTATGATGATAAATTTCTTGAGATGCCTCTAGCGACTCAAGGCCTTTACTTCCATATGATTCTAAATGCCGATGATGATGGATTTTTGCGAAATCCTAAAGCTGTGGCAAGAGTAGTCGGAGCTTCTCCAGATGACTTAAAGCTTTTGATTGCTAAACAATGGTTAATCCCATTTGAAAGTGGGGTTGTCGTTATAAAGCACTGGCGATTACACAATACATTAAGAAAGGATAGATACAAGCCAACCGCCTGTATAGAGCGGAGCTTAGTAAATATTGATGAATCAGGAATTTATCAGTTGATAACCGATGGTGAACCAAACGGCAACCAACTGGCAACCACTTGGCAACCAAACGGCAACCAACTGGCAACCCAGTATAGGTTAGGTAAGGGTAGTATAGGTAAGGGTAGTGTAATAGAAGAGAGTAGAGAAGAAAGCGCGCTGTCCGCGGACGCGAAAAAACTCTTTACTACGTATCGAGAAAAAATCCATCCCGTCAGCGGCGGCATAGAAGGAGATAAGCTGGTAAGCCTCCTGGATGATTACGGTCTGGATCTTTGCCTGAAAGCGATTGATAGAGCCGTACTCCGAAAGAAGCGGTCTATCCGATACATTTCCGGGATACTGAAGAGCTGGCAGCAGGATGGATATGATGAGCCGGAAGATAATTCTGACGATGGGCGGTACGTCAAGCGAAGTGAAAATCCGTCAGAAGAGATAAACAACATTCCTTTTTGACAGAATGAGGTGATCATACATGGAAGCAGCAAGAAAAAGTATTGCGGACATCATCGGAGATTTTCGGGTGAATGCAAGAACCTATCCGCCGGAACCAAGTAAACCCCCAAAAGATGGCATTATCTGCACGCGCTGCGGTAACAGCGGATGGGTGCCCATCGAGCGGGAGAACGGGACGATAGCCATGGCCCACTGCCCGGATTGCTGGGAACGGCGGAAAGCAGCCAGACGGCTGAAACAGTCCGGCATATCTCCCAAAGACTACGAGAGATACACACTGGATTCCTTTGACGGCAACAGAAGCCCCGTTGCCAGGGAAATGAAAGCCCAGGCCGTAAAATATCTGAATGAGCATCAGCCTGGAGGCATTGGCTTTGGCCTTTTTGGCAAATCGGGAATGGGGAAGACGCACATCTGCATTGCGGTATGCCAGGAACTGACAAAGCATTTTCATGAGCCGCACTACTACTTCTCTTACCGGGCAGAAATCCCCAAGCTGGTCAAAGCATCCAGAAGCTATAGCGCGGATTATGATGCGGCGATGCATAAGTGGAAGACCTGCCAGAATCTTTACATCGATGACCTATTCAAGCTGTCTGGCAAGGTGCAGGACGGGAAACTGATAGACATTGACCGGGAAGAGATGAAAGTAGTCTTTGACCTGATCAACGCCCGGTATCTGAATCACCTGACGACACTGTTCAGCAGTGAATATCTGGTGAAGGATATCACGGATATAGATGAAGCCCTGGGCAGCCGGATTTACGAAATGGTTTATCCGTATGCAATCAAGGTCGAGGGGAAAAATCAACGATTGAGGGACAACCGCCATGATTAAAAACGAAGAAGGCTACGCGGATCCGACGTATGGCGGGGCGTACAAAGCAATCCGGCAGGAAGAGAAACGAAAACAGGATGAAGCAGACGCGGACAGAATGGAAAAAGCCATTCACCGGGCTAAGGCTGTATTCAAAGAAGCTGGTTTTGAAGTTGTTGAACGGATAGTACTGAAAAACACCAGAACGGGAAAGATTTACCGATATTTACCGATAAGGAGGAAAAGCTATGACAAACTATGAAGCGATGCGAACTATGGATAAAGATGAGCTGGCAGAATTTCTGTCAAGTATCATGGACGGCCAAAAGTGCCCCGCATCAGAAAAATTTTGCGACGGCCAGCGTTGTTGTGCTGATGCTATTCTGAACTGGTTGAATGCCGACTTGGGTGACGAACTGGGCGAAACTTCGACAAGAGGCGTGGTACATTTACCTACGGTGACAGAAAAGTAACAGTAGATCCGGATGAGGTTGGTGATTTCACTAATCTTAATGACACATCCGTTTGTCTGTGCGAATACAATCTTGTGGTATTCGACCCGCCGCATCTTACGCGAGCAGGAGAAGGATCATACCTTCGCGAAAAGTATGGCGTACTTCCGCATGATTGGGAGAAAGAACTGAGCAGAGGATTTTCTGAATGCTTCCGCACATTGTGTGATGGCGGTGTTCTGGCATTCAAATGGTCAGACTACGACATTCCTTTCCAGAAAGTGATTGAATTAGCGCCTTACAGGCCGCTCTTTGGTGATAGACGCGGGAGGACCCGCTGGACGTTTTTTGTAAAGTGTGAAGCGCTTAAAAGGGAGATTGACCATAGCAATGCATGACGTAATTGTGTTCGTCCTGGGAATGATGACAGGCGGATTTCTTGCTACTGGCTTTTTGAGCCTGTTTTTGATTAACCGTGAGAGGTAATGCGCGATGGGTCGAAAGAACAAACGGAGACGGACGGACACGGAGCAGGATCTTCAAGCAGTACGAAAAGAGCTGCTTAAAAAGCGGGGAGAGTATCATCGGTGCGCATATTGCGGCAGGAAGTTGTATCCGGGGCAATGGCATTGGATGTATGACGAGTTCGGCCAGCGTGTCTGTAAGTGTAACGATGAGCGGACGTGCCAGGAGAATCGCCGCCCGGAATGTGAAGAATCTTTCAGAAAGGCGATGAGGATGTGAGAAGAATTTTATATGAAAACGGATACGAATTTCTTATAGCCGTCGGATTTGTATTTTAGGAGGAATCATGATTATTATTCAGACAGAATCAGGGGGGATTGTCACGAACCCGAAAGAAATCTATATCGACAAGGATCTGGATGGACATCTGCATATCTACGCGGACTTGTCCAGTACGGATCGAGTGAAAGCTGTAAAGCTGACTGTATTTGATTATTCAAAGGAAGACTTGGGGCAGATGCTCGATACGATGTATAAGAAAATGCATAAGTGGCTCTTCTTTGATGAATGCCCGCACTGCGTCATCCGTATGAGAGATGTGCTGGCGGATAATGGAGGTGTCTCATGACAAACAACTTCGAAGAAATTTACCAAGCATGCAAAGCCCTCGATAAGGCACTTGACGAGGACGTAGTAGAGAATGCTGATGTAGCCGCTACTTTCTACAGAGCATTGGCCGCCTACATCTGTGAGAAAGGATCGACTTTCTCGGCTATCTATCTTCAGTACAAGGAGTCTCGGGATAACGGGAACGAAAACTTGGACTTTAACGACTACATCTTCGAAGCCAAGGAATACGCCGACTGCCTAAAGAAAAACGGTGTGAAGTGCTTCACTATATCCAACCACTACGTGAGATTGTCTCCACTGGCTATGGAGCTTCAGAAGGCCGGTTACAAGATGACCGGGCTCAAAGAGGTCAAATGCAGGATAAACCCTTGGTGCAGGGAGCGGGAAATTCTTCCGGCTCTGGTTTTTGAAATCTCCAGATGAAATACGGTACATTTTCAGAAATAATGGGAGGATGTATGGAGTTTATCGTAGAAGGGAATCCGCAAGGGAAAGCAAGACCGCGGTTCAGCCAGAAAAGCGGGACCGTTTATACGCCAGCGAAAACGGCCAAGTATGAAAGACTGATTCGCAAAGCGTTCCTGGCCGCCGGAGGGAAGGCTATACCATCTGATTGCTATGTTGGTGTTACTGTAGATGCTTACTTCAGGATCCCGAAGTCATACACCAAAGGGAAGCGCCTGGCTTGTCAGCACAACATCAACAGGCCGGCCAAGAAGCCTGATATAGACAACTCGTTAAAAGCTGTGCTGGATGCGCTGAATGGAGTGGCCTACGAAGATGACAAGCAGGTCGTAGAGGTAATCTGCCGGAAGTGGTATTCACAGAGTACCGGCTTTTTGAAGATAAGCGTACGAGAAGTAAAAGCTTGATATGGGCAAGGCGGAGCGCAAAAACTCCAGCCTTGCTTTCCATGGTTTACAGATGGGAGGAGAAAGAATGCATCATAATGATTATGTGGATGCAGTAAAAGAATATTTGCGGAGGTACCGGGAATTTTCGCAATATGTAATCAATGTGAAAACGGATATTACAGAATGTGAGGCGCTGCTTCGGCAGGAGGCGGCACCGGCTGCATCATCATTCTCCCCCACCGGCGGTTGCGGAGGCGGAGAAACTATTAGTCAGGAAGAACGGATCTATATGCAGCGGGAAGACTTGCAGGAAAAGGTCAGGAAGTATCAGGCTGAACTACAACAGATTGAGCCTCTGATCAATAGACTGGACCGGTCTATGGGATCCCTGGCATCCATCAATGAGACGGATGCTGTAATATTACGGGACAGGTATATAGATGGGGCGTCCTGGGAGAGTACGGCACGCCATGCCTGCTGCAGCGTCGGCTTCTGCCGCAAGCGGGCAAGAGAGGCCTTGAAGATGCTGACCAGCATGATGTTTGGCCCTGATGCCATCCCGTTTCAAACGTCGCTGGTATTCTTTAAAAAGCAGCAGAGGATATAGATTTTATTAGAAGAATTTTTATGGTATCATTTTAAAAGAGGTGATATCATGTCAATATTTGAAAAAATTGTGAATGATTTAAATAATTTGGATAACAATGCCAATATAATGCTTTATTTTACACAAAAAAATAAGTTGGGATATACTACGTACATGCCAAATGTAAAAAATTCTTTGTCTTCAGAATTACTAGACTTAATTAGGGGAAATATTGAAGAATATGTATCTGCAGAAATGGCTGAATTCAATCCAACATCATATAGAGAAGGAGTAGTAGAAACCTGCAATATTGATTATGTAGGTAATTTTCAAGAGGTTTTGGATAGCTTTGCTGATCCTGACCATGTAGATACTGGATTAGATGCTAATGATTTAACGTTTTACTGCATTGAAATCAATAATGAAAAATTTGATTATAAGTTTTTTAGGAGAATTACCAAGTTCAGAAGGCTTTCATCTAAGGGGATTTTGGCGTGGTTCTCTGGGAATACGTTAAATAAAATGGAACAACAGATGCTAGGTCTAGACGGGTTTATTGACTTAGTATGTGTTGGAAATGATATTTACGTCTTCAATCATATTTCATTGGAGCGGATTTTTAGATTGGTAGAAAAATATAGCAATAAAGCAAAAGAGGCTTTACAAAAATTAAGAGATGCTGATGGCATTTCAAATTTTGATCAGTTTGAAGAAGATTGTTTAAGTGATCAGCGATATCATAAGACATTAAGTAAAATGATGGAGAACAATAATCAATTTGGGGATGTTTTCAACGATTTTTCTTCTATTAGGCAGGTTATAGATATGTTTGATCTGGACATTGAAATTGAAAAATGTGGTGATAAAACTCGCTTAAGATATGAGGATAAACACCAGAGAATGGATATTTTAAGGATTATCAATGACGCATATTATCGTAGCATTATTGGAAAAAGAAAAGGGATAGACGATAATTAGCATTAGTTATTTTAGAAGGAGGGAAATATGATAAAAGCCATTTTTGTTCGCTCTATAATGTTTATATCATCTTATTTCCCACTATATGTTTTATTACTTATATCACAAGGTAATAAGATAATGCAGGCACCAAACCGGTATTTAGGGAGTTTTATAGCAACATTAAGTATATTGATAGTAATATCATTCCTTAGTGTCTTGCTTTTGAAAAATGTACCAATAAGCAATTATTGCAAACCAGTAAATGTCAAACGCCCAGATGACAAGGTAATGAATTATGTATTTACTTATATCATTCCTATACTGGGATTTTCATTTAATGATTTTTACTCGGTAATTGTAAATCTATTATTATTCCTTATGATATGGTTCTTATACATAAAGTTGGACTTAGTTTTTATCAACCCGTTGTGGAGTTTATTCGGATATATATCCTATGAATATGAGGGAGGATATATTATTACGAATATAAAGTATGAAGATATTATTAGAATAAAAGCGCCATTGCAGGGATGTTACTTAACTAACCGAATTTTTTTGGCACATAAGTCTAATCTTCGTGGATAACTTTTTTGCCGTGACACTTTCGTGACAGTTTTGAGCAGAAACGTGACTGATTCATGTACGATTTGTGTACAGAAAAAGCAGGAAAGGTGTGCTATACTAATACCATCGAAAACTGAACAGAACGCAGACAGCCACGCATACCAGCGCGGCTTTTTGTTTTCTTATTTTGAAATCGGAAACTGAAATAGAAAATGGAAATAGAATTTGATTTCTTATTTTGGTTTCCATTTTCTTTTTTGATTTATAAAAGGATGTGAGGCAGCGTGGCCAGGGCATTTTCCAAAGACATTTACAATAGCCAGCGATGGCGAAAGGTCGCTCATGCTTATGCAGAGTCTCAGCACTACGTATGCGAGCGATGCCATAACCGTTCCTTTGTTGGGACTGGAAAGCCGCCTAGATTTATCGTCCACCACAAGACGCACTTGTCTCCGGAGAATGTAGGGGATGACAGCGTGGTGTATGGCTGGGATAACTTAGAGCTGCTATGTATCTACTGCCACAACGCTGTGCATGGTACAGGCATGGGCAGGGAGTGCGTGTTCGACGATGATGGCAATCCCATTGGTATCCTGGAACATAACCGCTAATCCCCCCGGTCTCCCCTTTTGGGAGCCTGAAAAATGCCGCCGGGGGCGGGCCTTCGCGTAACACAAACGGCCTCCGCGAGGGGGGTGTAGTCATAGCTGTTGCTTATAAAGATAAAGCAAAAAAAGAGGAGGTGGATGACGATGGCCAGATTAAAGGAAAAAACAATCATAAAACGCCGAAAAGAGAATTTAATGAAGATTTTTTCCGACATTGACGGCGATAAAATGACACTCGTCGAGCCGTCCATCGAACAGGCTGCCAAAATGGAGCAGTACATCATGCGCCTCTCTGAGCAGCTTGACGAAGTCGGCTTTATCGAAGAGTACCAAAACGGCGAAAACCAAAAAGGGAAGAAGGAGTCAACGGAATCGAAGGCATACAGCACCATGGTCAAGAACTACAATGCCATCATCCGGACACTGCTGTCATGCCTGCCTGAAACAGACCAGAAACAGGCAGAGGACGAAGTGCTTGACTATCTCAAGCGCAGAGTATGAACTACATCGAAGAGTACTATGGCCAAATCCTGGACGGTCGTGTGGCGGTATCTGAAAAAGTGCGCCGCGTATACAAGCATCTGGTCGATAAATTGCACGACACTGGGAGTCAATACGTATACGACGACGAAAAAGCCAAGTACGTCATCGAATTTGTAGAGACATTCTGCTGCCAATCGAAAGGGACCTGGGGTGGCAAGCCGCTGAAACTGGAACTGTGGCAGAAGGCGGCCACAGCTGCCCTCTTCGGCTTCGTCGATAAAGACACGGGCCTGCGGGAGTATCGGCAGCTCATCCTCATCGTCGCGCGAAAGAATGGGAAATCGACCTGGGCGGCAGGCCTGGCCTTGTATCTGCTGGTAGCTGATGGGGAGCCGGGCCCTGAAATCTACAGCGCAGCAACCAAAAAAGACCAGGCGAAAATCATCTGGAACGAAGTAGTGAGCATGATCAAGAAGTCGCCCGCACTCAATAAGCATCTCAAGTGCCTCGTCAGCTCAATAAAATGCCGGTTAAATGAAGGCGTCTTTGAACCGCTGGGATCAGACAGCAACAAGCTCGATGGTCTGAACGTCCACGGCGCCCTCATCGACGAACTGCACGCCATCAAAGACAAGAACCTGTACGACGTCCTCGTCGACGGCATGACAGCCCGTGAACAGCCTATGTGCATCATAACCACCACGGCAGGCACGGTCAGAGACAACATCTTTGATCTGAAATACGAAGAATGTGAGCGTATCATCAAGGGCTATGACGACCCGGAGGGATACCAGGACGAAACGGTCCTGCCCATCGTCTACGAACTCGACAAGAGGGACGAATGGACGAAGCCGGAGTGCTGGCAAAAGGCCAATCCAGGCCTGGGCACCATCAAACAAGAAGAAACACTGGCCAAAAAGGTCTACCAGGCGCAACACGATGCGCTGCGCGTGAAGAATCTGCTATGCAAAGACTTCAACGTTCGGGAAACGAGCGGGGAGTCTTTTCTCACATTCGAGCAGCTTAATAACGAGACCACCTATGACATGAAGGCTCTCAAGCCTAAGTATGGAATAGGTGGTTTTGATTTGTCCGAAACAACGGACCTGACATGCGCTACGATGTTGTTTTGCGTCCGTGATGATCCGAATATTTACATCAAGCAAATGTACTGGATCCCGGAAGATTTACTGGAAAAACGTGTGCATGAAGACCAGGTCCCTTATGATATCTGGAAGAAAAAGGGCTGGCTCCGAACATCGCCCGGCTTCCGAAATGATTACAGGCTCATCCTTCAATGGTTCGTCGATGAAATGGAACAAGATGACATTTATTTGTTCAAGTGCGGCTACGACCGATGGAGTGCAGCCTACCTGGTGCAGAGCATGAAAGAGCGTTTTGGCGATGACGTGATGGTTCCGGTAGCACAGGGCAAGCAGACATTATCCGGGCCAATGAAGAATCTGGCAGCCGATTTGGCCGCCAAGCGGATTGTTTATGGCAACAACCCAATCTTGAAATGGTGCATGACGAACGTGGCCGTCGATGTAGACCGCAACGACAACATTCAGCCATGCAAAACATCTAATCCGAGAAAGCGTATTGATGGGTTTGCCTCTTTACTGGACGCCTATACAGCGCTGGAACAGAACAAAGAAGACTACATGAACCTTATTTGAAAGGGGGTGAAGACTTGAATATTAGAAGCATGATTTCAAGCATTTTCGGAAGAAATCCCGGTAAGGCAGGCCTCACAAGGGCGAAGCTGCTGAATGGCTACTCCAATGACTATGTGCCATGGGATGGTGACGCCTACGACAACGCAACGGGACGAAACTGCATTGATACTATTGCACGTCATGCCGGCAAGCTTCACCCGAAACACATCATCCGGAAGAATGGGGTGATAGTGAAGAATGCTGACAGCAGGCTGCAGTATATCCTTTCTGTCCGTCCGAACTGGCTTATGACCACTTCGGAATTCATTGAAAAGATTGTGGCCCAGTATTACTGCTACAATAACCTCTTCGTTTATATCCAGCGGGATATGAATGGAAACATTGTGGCGCTGTGGCCGCTTAATTTCAATAACCTGGAACTGTATGAGGACCAGAGCGGCCATTTATATTGCAAGTTCACCTTCGGGACCGGAGAACAGGCCACGGTGCCTTATGAAGAAATGATTCATATCCGGCGGCACTTCAACAGGGATGATGTCTTTGGCGATCCGGAAGGGAATGTGCTGAAAGATGACCTCAACCTGCTGACGGCCGTCAAAACGGCGGTCATCAACGTGGTGAAGAATTTCCACAGGCTCCGCGGCATCATACAGTGGACCGGCACGGTCCGTCCGGAAGACCAGGAGAGCATGTGGAAAAAGTTTGTTGATTCCTTTGCAGGGCCTTCCAATGGTTCCGGTATTGGTTCCCTGGATAACAGGGGTAAGTTCCAGCAGCTGACGACTGACACACAGACCTTTGAAACGGGTCAGATGAAGTTTGCCAGGGATAACCTGTATAAGTACTTCGGCGTTTCTGAAGAAATCGTATCCGGAAAGTATACAGAAGAAGAGTTCCAGGCATTCTATGAATCCGTCATCGCTCCTATTGCGGTGAAGCTGTCGCAGGAATTCACTGAAAAGCTTTTCACTTCGAAGGAAAGAGGCTTCGGGAATGAGGTCATTTTCGAAGCGAACCGGATTGCCTACATGAGCACATCGTCCAAGGTAAAGATTGCGCAGGCCATGATTCCTGCCGGCGCCATCAAGCGGAATGAAATTCGTGAACTCTTCGGATATGCAGGACTGACAGGACCTGAAGGCGATGAGATCGTTGTTTCCCTGAACTATGTGAAGACTACGGATCAGACGAAGTACCAGACAGGGGAAAACGAGGAGCCAAAGAAAAAGAAAGAGGAAGGAGGTGATGGGGAAGATGAAGAAGAAAGTTGAACTTCGCAGTATGGAAATCAGGGCGTCCAATGAGGGGAATGAGAATCTTCACATTGAGGGGTATGCGGTTGTTTTTGAAGAAAGAACGCTGCTGTGGGAATCTCCCTATTCCGGCGTGAAGTATTACGAACAAATCAGCCGCGAGGCCATTGACGGGAATACCGATATGACTGACGTGATTCTGCGCTATAACCACTCAGACAGCGCGCTGATTCTGGCCAGAACCTCCAATTCAACACTTAGATTGACCACTGACGATAAAGGCATCCGGTTTGATGCCGATATCGCACCGACCACGGCGGGAAAAGATGTCTACCAGCTCATTAAGCGGGGAGACATTTCTAAAATGTCCTTTGCCTTCACAGTGGATAAAGACAACTGGGAGACGGACAACGTGGACAAAACCGAAGTTAGGACAATCAATCACATCGATGCAGTGGTAGATGTGAGCCCTGTTGATTTTCCGGCGTATGACGGCACAAGTGTAGAGGCCCGTGACAATAAAGACATGATTGAGAGCCTTGAAAGCCGTGAAAAAGAATCTGAGCTTAGAAAGAAGCTCATTGTAGAGACATTCTTGTAAAGGAGAATTGAAATGAACAAGAGACTTGTAGAAATCAGAAAGAGAAAAGAAGAAATCCGCACCGCTCTGCAGGGAAATGAAAAGGTAGACCTGAAAGCACTGCGGGCTGAACTGGAACAGCTTGACGCTGAACAGAAAGACATTGAAGCCCGTGAAAAGGTTGCTAATGCAATCAATCTGGGCGCTGAACCGGAAGGCGTAGCCAAAAGAGAAAAACCGGCTCCCAGAGTAGAAACCTCCGTAAGCCCATATGAATCTGATGAATACCGCCAGGCATTCATGAACTACGTCATGAAGAATACTCCGATTCCGGCGGAAATGAGAGCGGCTACCACCACCACTGATGCAGGCGCTATCATTCCTCCTACCACCCTCAACCGCATCATTGAAAAAGTCCGCACCTATGGCAACATCCTTCCTCTTGTGACCCGTACCGCTTACAAGACCGGCCTTGCCATCCCGACTTCTGACGTAAAGCCGGTAGCTAAATGGGTTGCTGAAGGCGCTACTTCTGATAAACAGAATAAAGCTCTGGGCTCCATCACTTTCAGCCATTTCAAACTGCGCTGTGCTGTAGCCGTCACCCTTGAAACTGAAAACATGACACTTTCCGCTTTCGAAGATGTAATTGTTTCCAATGTGGCAGAAGCTATGGCAGTAGCTCTTGAAACTGCTATCATTTCCGGTACCGGTTCCGGCCAGCCCACCGGCATTCTGAACGACCTTTCCAAAGGCACCACCATCAATGTTTCCAAACTGGATTATAAGACCCTCATCGACGCTGAAGCCGCTATTCCACAGGCTTATGAAGCAGGATCTGTATGGGTCATGAATAAACCGACCTTCATGCAGTTCCTTGGTATGACAGACTCCAATGGTCAGCCAATCGCACGCGTCAATGCAGGGGTGAACGGCGTTCCTTCCCGTGTGCTGCTGGGCCGCAATGTAGTTCTCTGCGACTACCTGCCTACCTTCGCTGCCACACTGAAGAAAACCGATGTATTTGCTTTCATTTACCGAATGAAGGACTATGTCCTCAATACCAACTACTCCGTAGCCATGAAGGTTTATGAAGACAATGACACCGATGACATTGTGAGAAAGTCCATCATGATTGCCGACGGCAAACCTGTCGATTTCAACTCTCTTGTCCTGCTGACCGGCTCTGCTACCTGATAGGGGTGCTGAAAATGGCTGTTACTCTCTCACAAGCTAAGAACTATCTGAAGGTTGACGCGGACATTACCGAAGATGATGAGCTAATCACGGGGCTTATCGATGCGGCAAATGACTACGTCAAGCGGACGACAGGAAAAACGAACAATGGGGATAACAGCAGCTTATATGACCTGTGCGTGGAAATGCTGGTTGCTCACTGGTATGAAAACAGGGCTGTTTACAGCGCCAAACCGGGAGTGATTAACGACATCCCGCACACGGTCACAGCACTGCTGATTCATATCGCCCAGTGTTCTTCCTATCCGGAGGGATAGCCTATGATAAACGTAGAAATTGGCTCTCTGGATAAGAAGGTCACCATTCTGAAGTATGAAGAAAGTACGGATGAATATGGCTTGACCCACCAGAGCCTGGTAGATGCCATAGGCAATACCGTATGGGCACGCATAGAGCCTGCCAGGGGAAAGACCTACTATGAGCAGGCAAGAGACAAAACGGAATTCATTACGAAAATTACCATACGATACCGGAAGGGAATCACACCGGATATGCTTGTACGTTATGGAAACACGACGTACAAGGTCACATCCGTGGTGGATCCGTATGAAGCCCATGTGAAGCTTGAACTTATGTGCAACCTGAAGAAAGCAGGCGAGATTGATGAAGATTGAAGAATTTGCCCAGAAGCTGAGAATCATGGAAACAGAATTTCCGGCAGATGCCAGTGATTCGTTGGCGAAAGCAACCAAACGGATGGTCAGAGGCATAAAGAAATCGACACCAAACAGCCGTGTGGAACACAAACACAAACTGCAAAAAAGTTGGGAAAGTGAAATCAAAGATCCGTTCCGAGGGGCACCATATGCAGAAATAAGAAGTAAGGCGCCACACTTTCATCTGGTAAACAGAGGTGTCCAAAATCCGAAAGATGCACATGGAAATCCTAAACCAGAATTGAGAGATGCGCTAAATAAACATGTAGGATATCTGGAAAAGGCAGTTCGAAAGAATTGGCCGGATGTAAAGGACAAAATGCAGAAAGACTTTTATAAAAAAGTAAAAAGTCACCTTCGCTAAAAGGGAGAGTGGATAATGGCTGAAATTGTACGGCAGGCACAGGTCATAAAAAATATTATCGCACTTCTGGCGAAAGAATTCGGCTACAAGGTGTACGCCGATGAAGTAAAGGAAGACTTTAAAAAGCCCTGTTTCTTTATTTCCACTACGTCAGTAATGACGCCGCAGACAACGAACTGGCTTGATAAAGAACTGACAGTCGTGCTGACCTTTTACGCGAAGGACTCTGAGAAGAATGAAATCACCTATATGGACGTTGTGGACAGGGTGCAGATGCTCTTCCAGGTAGGCGTCTATGCAGGCGGCCGCTATCTCAAGGTTGACTCTGTAGAGGATGACAGGGTGGGCGAAGAGGATGATATACTCCAGATTACCATTACCATTCCGTACAGGGAACGCGTAACAGGACAGCATGATTCTACTTCCGAACTGATGGAAGAAATCGATATGGAAATCAAACATGGTAAATCTCCCGAAGAGGAAAATTTCCCCGGGACTATTACGAAAGATACAGTTTAGGAGGAAAGCTAAATGGCAAAACTTGGGATGCCTTCCGTGAACATTGCGTTCATTGAAGCAGGCATTGAAGCAATCCAGAGAAGTCAGCGCGGCATTGTGGCACTGCTGCTTGAAGAAGATGCGGACACCGTCACAAAGCTGCTGACTAATCATACAGGCTCTGATGGCAAAACAACCATCAAGGCTATCAAAAATCCGTTTACCGTCTATACTACCGACGATATCCCGGATGAACTGTCCGATGATAACAAGGACTACATCACCAAAGCCCTCATCGGCTATGTAAAGTCGCCTTACCGCGTCAAAGTGTACCTGATGGATAAGGTCACTGATGAAACCAAGAATGCATCTGCAGATAAATTTGCTGATGAGCTGAAGACACTGGCAACTGACAGATGGGACTACCTGGCTATCCCAACCATTGTGACCGCTCAGTGTGAATCTGTGGCTACCTGGCTGAAGACCAACCGCGAAAATAAAGGCAAGCGCTCCAAAGTGGTGCTTCCGGGCTATGCAGCTGACTATGAAGGCGTCATCAACTTCTCCAATACGAAGATTGTCACCGCTTCCAAGACCTATACTGGCGCACAGTATACACCGCGTATTGCAGGCCTTATCGCAGGCACTCCGCTCACCATTTCCGCTACCTATGCGCCGCTCTCTGAAGTCATCGACTGCGACCGCTATACGGAAGATGAAAATGACGAAAAGGTCAATAACGGTGAATTCTTCATCTGGTATGACGGAGAAAAATTCAAGATGTCCCGTGCTATGAACTCTCTGGTAACCACTACTCAGGGCAAACTGGAAGCCTACCAGACTATCAAGTCCGTGGATATCATGGATGCCATCTATGACGACATCAAGAAGACCGCGCAGGATTCCTACATCGGCAAGTACACCAACGACTACGATAATAAGCAGCTCCTGATTTCCGCTATCATGGGATATTTCAAGGAACTTGAAGACGGCCGCCTCCTGCAGAAGGATTACTCCGAAGTGGATATCAACGTGGAAAAGGTAAAGACTTACCAGCTTGAACACGGCCTTTACACCAATGAAGAACTGGCAGATATGGATGACCTGGCTATCAAGAAACTGGATACCAAGAAGCAGGTCCTTCTGACCGCTAAAATCAAGATTCTGGATGCTATGGAAGATATTGACCTTCCGATTAACATTTAATGGAGGTGAAAACAGATGGATTCTATGAACGCTCAGCAGGTAATGTCCGGCACCGAAGGGGAAGTATGGATTGACAGCGACTACATGGCGCAGGTCACTTCCTTCAAGGCCGAAGTGAACCTGGTAAAGGAAGAAGTGAACCAGGTAAAGAAACGAGGCAAGCAGTACAAAACCACCGGATGGGAAGGCAAGGGCACCATCAAGATGAACCATGTTTCTTCCTACATGATCCAGAAGATGGCGCAGAACATCAAGGACGGCCATCAGACCGTTTGCACCATTGTGGCAAAGCTCTCTGATCCGGATGCTATCGGGGATGAAAGAGTGGTTATCCGCGATGCAACCTTTGATAAATTGACCCTCATGGATTGGGAAGCTAAAAAGCTCACTGAAGATAACTATGATTTTACCTTCACCGATTTTGATATTTTGGATGAAGCAGACGAATAAGGAGCAAAAATATGAATCTTGCAGAAGCTCTGCTGGCATCGGATGCTGGTAGAATTACGAAACTGGATACGAAAGAATTTGAAATCCCCAGGCTGACAAAGCTCATCGGGGCACCGTTCATCCTGCATCTGAAGGAAATCCCGCCCAAAAAGGTAAGGGAAATCCAGGATGCCTCTACAAATATTGAAGGCAACTCCGTATCCGCGGATACCTACAAGCTCTACATGGGCCTTCTCTGTGCAGGCATTACGGATAGGGATTTTGACAATAAGGAAGTCTTGAAACATTATATGGCTGCAACACGCGCAGACCTCTTTTCTAAGATGTTTACTGCAGGAGAAATTCAGGACATTGCGCAGGAAATCAGTTACATGTGTGGCTTCGGCAAGAAATCCACCAAGGTGGTAGAAGACGTAAAAAACTGATTGACTCCGATGGTGATGTGCAGACTATGTTCTGGCATTATGCCAGGCATAATCTGAAGCCGTCGGAATGGTATGCAATGATGCCCGGGGAACGTCTGATTCTTCGGGCTTTTATGCTGAAAGAAATCGAACAGGAAAAAGAGCAGATAAAAAGAGTGGAAAGACAAGTGAAAGGAGGGAACTAAATGGCTCAAATCATCGACGTTGTAATGCGGCTCACTGATAACGTCACCGGCGGACTGAACCGGATACGAAATGCCATGGAGCAGTCAGCTAAAGCGAACCAGCGCATGGGGAGAACCCTTCAGAATGCGGGACGCCATGTAGGTAACCTATCAGATGCCATGATGCCTCTGGCTGCCGGCATCACCGGAGTGGGAGCCCTGGGCGTGAAGACGTTCATGGACTTCGATGCCACCATGACAGCAGCAGGCGTCAAGGCAGGCGCCACGGCGGAAGAAATGCAGCAGATGAAAGATGCGGCTGCGCAGATGGGTGCCAAATTCCCAACTACCGCCCGTGATGTGGCTCTGGGCATGGACAGACTGGCGGCCGGCGGCTTCAACGCTGAACAGACCATCGGGGCTATGCCGGGCATCATCGAAGCTTCTATTGCGTCCGGTGAAGACCTTGCAACCACGTCTGACGTCATTACCTCCGCACTTTCCATCTGGAATCTGACCCAGGGCGATGTGGCGGCTAATACCACCCATGTAGCGGACGTTGTGCAGGCGGCAGCCAATGCCTCCAAACTGGGCATGCAGGACTTCGGCCTTGCCATGCAGTATGCAGGCGCACCGGCGGCCGCTCTTGGTATCAATATCGAAGAGCTGGGCACTGCTATGGGCATCATGGCCAACAATGGCATTGAGGCGTCTACGATTGGTACATCCCTTCGCTCTACTCTTTCCAGACTGGCTTCCCCGCCGAAAGCGGCGGCTGAGGCATTGGCACAGCTGGGTATTTCTTCTGCAGACCTGCAGAAAGGGGATGGAAGCTTTATCGGACTTTCTGCGGCGGTTGACCTCCTGCGAAACCGCATGAGCGGATTGAGTGACGTCCAGCAGGTGGCAGCACTGAAAGCTATTGCAGGAGAAGATGCCTATTCTGGCTTGCTAGCTCTGGTTCGAACGAGCCCGGAAGCCTATAAGCAGATGTCTGATACTATCGAGAACAGTGCAGGAAGCTCAGAAGCGGCTTACAACCAGATGCAAAACACGCTGAAAGGCTCTATTGATGCTCTCATGAGCTCAGTGGAAGCTCTGGGAATCTCTTTTGGCTCTGCGCTGGCTCCGACAATTCGAAGCGTAGCAGAAGTGCTTAAAGGAATTAGTGACGCAATTACAAATCTTTCTCCTGAGACGAAGCAGATGATTATCCACATTGGAGAGGCAATTGTCGGATTTACGGCATTTACTTATGCAACGTCTAAAGCGCTGTCTATATCCGGATTGATGGTAAAAACCATTGGCGATGTGGAAAGAGTCATGCATGGTGCTCACATAGCAAACAAGGCGCTCGAAGGTGGAGTCAACGGAGTCATGAGAGGCTTCTCCCTGCTTCGTGCGGCTGGAGCTGCGCTTCTGGGACCATGGGGCATAGTGGTAGCGGCCATTGCTCTCGGCGCATACCTGATTTATAAAAACTGGGACCGCATTGGGCCGTTCTTCATGAACCTGTGGAATGGCATCAAAGATGTATTCAGCAGTGCTGTTGGAGCAATCTCCCCGGTCATTGAAAGACTGCAGGGAGCATGGAGCACACTAGTCACTTCTTTCCAGGATGGCGTGGGCATCTTCGGAGTCATCCGTGGGCTGGCTAGAATCCTTGCAACTATCTTCTCCGGGGAACTGTATGCAGGTATCGTGCTTGTCAGCGCAGCAATTACAGGAATACTGACTGCCGCATTCAACATCATTTCTGCAGTAGTCGGAACAGTCATCGGAGTATTCTCCGGATTGATTGATTTCATTACCGGTGTGTTTACTGGAGACTGGTCACTTGCCTGGAACGGCGTGGTGGAAGTGTTCTCCAGCATCTTCGGCGGTATTGTGGGAATTGCAGATGGAATTATCAGCGGAGTCAAAGCGGCAATCAATGCGGTAATTGACGGAATCAACAACATCAGCTTCACTGTTCCAGACTGGGTGCCGGGAATCGGTGGTTCGCAGTTTTCTCCGAACATTCCGAAACTTGCCAGAGGCACAGACTACTGGCAAGGCGGTCCAGTTGTAATCAACGAAAAAGGCGGAGAAATCGTAGACCTTCCGGAAGGCTCTCGAGTTATGCCGCATGATCAGTCAGTCAGAGCTGCTTACAACATGGGGGCCAGAAGCCGCAATGATGGAATCACGGTAAACATTATTGGGACCACAATCAACAATGGGGAAGACATCAAAGAGCTGGCTCGCAAAGTGGCAGAACAGATTCATTTCGAGATGGAAAAAGAAGCAATCAATAGCACAGTAGGAGGTATCTGATGGCAAGTTTTCTTAATTTCCTGAATACGGCCTCCAGTATCATGTCCGATGTGCTTTCGGCGATTGGCGGGACAAATGACGGATGTACATTCACCCTTTCCGGCGGAGCCTACAGCGTAAGTTTCCCGGTAAGTCCTGCCAACTTTGAAGTCACCAACCCATACAATAACCAGACGGTAAATATCATCAACCTGGGAGATATCAATATGCTGGGAAAGCGGGGCCTTCGGACTATCAAGTTCAAATCCTTCTTCCCTGCGCAGGCTTACAGCTTCGTTCAGACGCTGGCTCTCTCAGGGCCTTATGACTATGTGAACCAGATCAAGCAGATGGCGGAAAGCGGGAATGCCTGCAGTCTGTCCATTACAGGGACGGACGTGAGCATGCCTGTTTCCATTGATGATTTCTCCTATGGTGAAAGAGATGGAAGCGGGGACGTGTATTTCTCCATTTCCCTGAAAGAGTACAGATACATTATGCCCGACTCTTCCACCACCAACGATGCCACGGGACTGAAAAGCCGTGTGGCCAGCACGGTGGAAAACAAGGAGACTATCCGGCTGGGCTCTGTCATGGCCGATATGGATACAGCCCAGAAAGCGCTGCAGAAGACAACTACCATCGTCAAACAGGGGACCAGGACACTGGGACTCTACAAGGCTATGGTGAAGTCCGGCGGCATTCCTGCGGGTACTGTGATAACAACAACAGCAAAAGCAGTGCTTGTAGGCGGTAAGACGCTGTATAAGTTCTAGGAGGATGCAGTATGCTGAGTATTCGATATAGCGACCCTCCTGAAACGGATGCAGAAGCCAAAGCAAGGAAAGACAGCAACGGACCGGAATCGAAGGACAACTTCGACATTACCAACTATGTGCAGAAAATCACATGGTCCGGGGACAGTGAGCAGGCGGCAAGGAAGGTGGATTTCACCATCGCCTATAACACGCCTGCCAAGGATAAAGTATTTCCTTCCCTTGATCTGAAAGTCGGGGGATTCATCTATCTTTTCTACAGGGAGACAGAGACGTCCGATGAAATAGAAATATTCCAGGGAAGAATCTTCTTCCGGAAGCGTGCATCCGAAGGGTACTCCTTTGATTTCACCTGTTTCGATGACATGATTTATCTTGCAAAGAGCAATATCCGCGCCATTATTTCCGGTACTGTTCCGGCGGCCATCGGACAGGTGTGCAATGAAGTGGGAATCCCTGTGGGAACCATTCCGGATGACCTGGACGCCAGCGTGAATTTCATCGCTGATGATAAGAGCTGCACCGAAGCGATTCGGATGATTCTGGACTACCAGCAGGCAGCTGATGCGGCGGCCGGGAAGGATACTTATTATCTCCCTGTCTGCATCAATGGCCAGGTGAACATCATCAAAAAAGGGGAACTCATAGAAGGCTACACCGCTACTGCTGATACCAACATCATGGCGGCTGAGCACTCTGAGAGCATTGAAAACATGGTGAACCGGATTAAGGCTGTAGACGATAACGGCACAGTCTGCCAGATGTTCACCAATACCGATGATGTCCGGCACTTCGGGATGATTCAGAAAATCTACAAGATGCAGCCGCCTAAAGCGGATGAAACGGTGGACAACGTGAAAGCCGCCAGGGCGAAACTGGCAAGGCAGAAAGATGAATCAAGCCTGAAAGGAACGGGCTATGTCCAGTGCATTACGGGCTATTCCATCAAGGTGCAGGAAGAACAGCTCAATGGGACGTTCTACATCAAGAGCGATACCCATCAGTTCGAAGGCGGCGTTCACACCATGAGCCTTTCCCTTGAATATGTGCCTGATACTCCTGAAACTCCAAACATTGAACAGGTAGAATATGCGGCGCCTGTATTCAATTCCTCAAAAGGAAGAATGAAGAACAAGCGCGGCATTTCTGATGGATCTCAAAGCGTGGATGCAGGACTATCTGCCGGATGGGAAGCATGGGGCGGCCAGACGATGGACAACGGACCGGAAGGCTGTGCAGAGTTCGCCAGTAAATGCGGCAGCTATTACAGCCCATTCATGGCGAGCGAAGCAGATAACGGCGTAGTAGATTGCGATACCATGGTATCCGATGCGGATAATGCCGGGCTTCTTTCCTACGACACCACGGACCTTTCTAAAGGCGACATCCTGGTATACGGAAATAATCAGCATGTAATCATCTATGACGGCCAGGGCGGATATTACGGCAATAGCACGAGCCGGAACGTTACTGTACACAGTGGCGACTATTCGGATATCGGAATGCCGGTAACAAAGGTTATCAAGGCAAGCAGGGGGTGACTGAATGAATAAGACAGATAACCCATACAAGGGATTGGTGGCTCTTGGGAAGCTGCTTGCCCGGGGTGCGGCCATGCAGCCCACGATGGGGATTGGAATTATCGTCAGCCCGCCTCCTGAAATCAAAATCAAGTACAACGGTTTTATCCTGGATAAACAGTTTCTATACATTGATGAGTATTGGATACAGGGGCATACAAGGATCCATAAGGGCCACATCGTCAGTGAGACGCAGCCAAGAGCCGGCGGCAGCGGCGATGCTGAATTTCAATCCCATACCCATGATATCGATAACGACTATACCGATGTGGAAACGCTGACAGATACCTGGAAGGCCGGTGACCGTGTGCTCATGGCGCCAATCGTAGGGGAAGACGGACGGACAACGAAACAGTTTGCAGTGCTGTGTAAGCTAGTAAGATTGGATGGTAATTAAATATGGCAAATCCTTTTGTAACGGGGCCTACTGCTGCAGAAACGACCGCCGGCGACCTTCCTGTTTTCAAAGAGTACGCATGGGACTATGAACGGGACCGGTTCATCTACAATGCAGATAGGACCCACAAAATCGTAGAGAAGAATGAAGCCATCAAGGTATGGGTGCTGCATACGCTGAGAGTTGAGCGGTACAGATACCTGGCATATTTTGATGATTATGGTATCGAACTGGAACCATTTGTCGGGACAGGTCCGAATGACAGTGAAAGGTCAAGCGAGTTATTTCGGTATGTAAAGGAAGGCCTTCTGGTGAATCCGTACATTCTGGATGTAACCGCTTTATCCACGAAACTGGACCACAAGAAAATAACAATGACCCTGCATCTGGAAACAGTGTATGGCAGTACATCAATAGGAATCGAGGTGTGATTAGTGTTTGAAGCAGAAACAAAAGCGGAAATCCTGAAAAGGCTGATTTCTTACTTTGACGATTCCAAGAAGACGGACGTCAGCGCGGTAGAAGGTACATTTGCATATGATACTTTGGCGGCCAATGCTAAAGAATTTGAAAAAACATATGCAGAAATGGACCTCATGATGGACGCGGCTTTCCCACAGGTATCCTGGGGAAAATACCTTGATTACCTTGGTGAAGAGCTTGCCGGGCTCACCAGAAGGGCGGCGACATCCGCCAAAGTGACGCTGACCTTATCCGGAACGGCAGGCGTAACAGTTTCGGCGGGCAGTCTCTTTGCTACGGAAGGCAATACCAATTTCACCACTGATGACTCTGCTGTTATCAGAAATGACGGCACGGTAGAGATAGACGCCACGGCGCAGGCCAGTGGTTCCGGCGGCAATGTAGCTGCAGGAACCATCACCAAGATTCCTGTTTCCATTTACGGCGTTTCTTCAGTAACGAATGCATCGGCCGCTCATGATGGCTATGAAGAGGAAACGGATGACGCACTGCGTGATAGAATCCTTTTCGCAGTCAGACAGCCTGCCACATCGGGCAATGTCTATCACTATGTGGAATGGGCAACGGCTGTATCCGGCGTCGGAGCTGTGAAAGTCCTACCACTCTGGAATGGGAATGGAACTGTGAAAATCGTCGTGGTTAATGCCAATAAGGACACTCCATCAGAAGACCTCCTTCAAAGCGTGAGAGACTATGTGGCGGAGTATTCACCAATCGGCGCGACTGTCACTGTGGTGGCGCCTACACTCAAAACCGTGGATATTTCCCTTAAAGTCACTAAAGGGACCGGCAACGCTGATGCCATCAAGTCGGTATTGACCAAATATTTCAAAGAAAATGTATTCAGCACGAACTACACGGATACCGATTTCAATAAATCCGTAACCATTTCCTATGCCCAGATTGGGCGGATTATGCTGGATAATTCATCCAGCACAGGGGTGGAAGACTATGAAAGTATGACGGTGAACGGCGGAACAGAAAACATTGTGGTTGATGCAGATAACCTGCCTGTAGTTGGGACGGTGACTCTCACATGACGCATGAATGGATGAGGCAGAAAATGGTGGATATCCTTGCATATCTGCCAAAGTTCCTGCAGAAAAGCCCGCTTTTCAAGGGTACCAATGATGCTGATAACAGAGAGCACGAAACCATAAGACTGGACCTGCAGGATTTGCTGAATCAGTTTTTCATTAAATCAGCGACCTGGGGACTTGAACGGTGGGAAGACCTGGTAGGCATCAAGACGGATACAACGAAAAGCCTTGAAAGCCGTCGGGATGCTGTTATTGCTAAGCTTCAGAATCCAGAAAGCGTAACGGAAACATTCCTTACTAATCTAATAAACAGGTACATCGCCGACAAGGCAGGATATATTATCAGCTATCCTTCGGAGTACCGGATAGAAGTGCTGTATCACGGCGGCCAGGTACTTGATTATGAGAAATTGAGACAATCTATTAACACATACATCCCGGCCCACATCGGCTATAAACTGGTAACCATTACTAATGGATCGCTTGAGGTTTATGCAGCCGGTACAGTACAGTGTGCCATAGAAAACGTCATTGATATGTCTACGGAATATGAACTTACTATCGACGATTCAACGCTGCATAATGCCGGCGCAGTCATTCATAACTATAAATATTTATCGATTTCGGGGGGGCAATAAGCCATGGCTAAATTTCCATCTTTAACTTTTACTGCGGCAGGCACACAGATGCTTGTGCAGGCACAGAACGGTCACACTTTAACATTTACAAGCGGGAAACTGGGAAGCGGAGTGCTTTCCGATTCTGATGACATCAAAAAATTCACGGATCTGAAATCCGCAAAAATGACGCTGCCGATTACCAGCAAAGACGATTCAACCCCTGAAAAACTTGTGCTCACATTCGATGCAAGCAACACGAGCCTGGAAGAAGGTTTCGTCAGTCGAGAACTTGGAATCTTTGCGAAGTTGGATAGCGGCGATGAACAGCTCTATGCTTACTCCAATGCCGGCAATAACTATGACTACATTCCTTCGAAAGACACTCCGACAGATGAAAATCGTCTTGTTGTTAGCATAGTAGTAAGCTCATCCGCAAACATCAATGTACAAGTCGATGAATCTATTGTCTATGTGCATAAGTCAGATGTAGAAAGCCTGATTGCTGCGCATAATAGTGCGACAGACGCACATGATGCGATGAAGGCAACAATTGATGACACACTGGGGCCGACTGCAGATTTAAATACAATAAAGAACCTGCTCAGCAACCTGGGGAACCGAATCAAAGCAGCTACAGGTGCAAGCGGCTGGAAAACAGATCCAGCAACTACGCTGGCTTCACTCGCAACATTAGTCTCTAATCTATCGAGCGGCTCAGATGTCACTTGGTCTGGCACGAAATTCACAAACACTAAATTGGGCATTTCCGGCGTTATTGATACAAACGGCTACGTTTCTTTCGGTCCAAACTTCGGAGGGCTAATTATACAGTGGATATTAGTGGAGTCTGAATCTAAATTGATTACCGGAACTTTACCTGTTTCTTTTTCAAACAAGTGCCTTGTATGTACTGCTAATGACACAGGAGATGGTTGTGTCTCATTGGGGGTTTCTGCGTTAACATCAACTTACACAATTTATCAAGCATTTATTAACCGTACTGCTGCGCAAGCTATTTTCGTCGGGTATTAGACAGTGGGGAAGCCAAGATTCAAATGCGCGAGAATTTTACTTCCCATTGGCGTTTAATGCTTGCTATGGAATTATTACAACTGGATGGTTTAATTTAGTTGAACGCAAAGAATTAAATAACACGAGATTTACTTATCAGGTTTATGTTAATTCTTTTTCGGATTCTAACGATAAGGCAGGCTTATCCTATGTAGCCATAGGTAAATAGACAGTGGGGAAGTTTTAGAGAAGTTGTATCCGGTTCAGTAATATCGTTACCAATATCTGCCACTCCCGTTGTTGCCATTCCCGTTGACGTGAACACCAGTAATAATAGCCTCGCTTATTCAACAGTAGACTATAGGAACGGTTCATTTAGAGTTTATGGTAACCGTTTTGATGGCAATACTGATATTTTTGGGAATTGGCTGGCAATTTGCTTTTGAACAGTGGGGAACAATTATCCTTTCATCAACTAGCGGTTATTACGATGTTTCGCTTCCGATTTCTGTCTCTACCATTTTGCAGGTCTATCCTGTAATAAACAACGGTAGTAACTCGTTAGGTAACTTTAACGGAAATGTAACTACACACTCGAAAAGCACATCTTCATTTAATGTTGGCGTTTATCAAATTTCGACATCCTCGGATGATGTCGGTGTAGATTGGATTGCAGTTTGCAAATAATTATTTACCAACTGCTATCCATCGGCACCATACGTTTGCTGATTCTAAGCTGATTCTCGTTCCGTACAAATTAAATCCGGTATTTGTTAAATTTGCGAAAGAAATTACCTGTTCGGCTGAACCGTTGCCTCCTACATCGTTCCCGGAAATAGCATAAGCGGCGGAGCTAAACGAAACAGGAAATGAAATTAAAATTCCTTCTGCTAAATTGCTTGCATATCCCCACTGTTTAGTTACTGCCGATGATAAGGCATATACCACTCACGTTATTGGTTTGAGCCTTAACCCCTATACGTAAAGAGCAGGTGGTCGCCGTAAAGTTTGTACAAACGCAACTTGCTGGATTGGATACTGGTCCTCCTATATGGAGGACTGTAACAGCAAGTGCATGTGCCATTTGTACTGGATAAGTTATTGTGGCATCAAAAATTTGTTCGCCGTTTAAGTAAAACGTATCTGTTGTTACCCACTGTTTAGATACAAATAACGACATACGCTACCATATCATTTGCATAGTTGCTACCATACCATGTATGCACAAGAAAGCTAGAGCCTGTACACACACCAAAAGATGATGACACGGCATTGATATTATCGCAGTTAGATGTTACTCCAATGAGAATTTTTGTGACCGAAATTGGTAATGATACAGATAACGATAGATTAGAGCTAATTGTCTTTTGGGTTCCCCACTGTATAAAGGATATAGTGAAGCATGGATGACAACATTTACTCTGGGATCCTTGGCGATTTTTAAAAGACAAGAAATGTAGCTAGAACGTCCAAATGAGCGCTTTTCGATAATATCCGAATCACTGAAAAGCGTTGATTCGGGCGTTTTAGCTAGAAACATTAGTAACAGAGATAATATTGCGCAATTCACACAGCTGTAGGCTTTGCATTGATGGCAACTAGAAACGTAATAGTAACAAATTACTTCAAAAGCTCGATGCATTTCCGAAGCTGCCTGATGCCTTTATGCGTGTACACACGCTCAGTCACATCGCCGCCAGCATGGCCTAGAATACGCCTTTTAGCGGTTTCATTAGCGCCTGCATTATCCAAAAGCGTTGCTACAGTGTGTCGACAGTCATGAGTTGTGTGGCCATCCGCATGGATTTCCGTCATGATGCGCCTCCACATGTCGCAATACCGGCTATAGCTGTATGGTTTACCTGCATGATCTGTAATGAGATACAGACCAGGGGAATGCATTCGAGCAATAATCAGCGGCTGGATGCGTTGGTGGATAGGGATAGTACGGATGCCTGCATCTGTTTTTGATCTGGTGATCCGAATCAGTTGCTGCCGAAGGTTGATGTCTGATTTTAAAAGAGCCAGCATTTCACCTACGCGCATTCCAGTATAAAGAAGGATCAATACAGTATCGGCACCAGGGGAATCCAAGACATTCCACAGTCGGTTAATCTTCTGCCGGCTGAAAGGCTTATGCGGATGCACTGGATGATTCCTCCCCAGGGAGAGCAGAGCTGCATAGTTCTTCCCTCCGGCTTCAATCTTCTCAGCATAAGCAGACATGAGTGAAATTAGGGAACGGACCTTCTTCGCACTAGAATACGAAAGGCCATCCTTCCGCATTTCATCAATGATCCTTTGGCAGTCACTATATTTGATTTCAGCATAAGGCATCCCATGCAGCACAGAGCAATGCTGGAAAGCATTTTTATATCCACAGATAGCGCTGGCAGATGGATTTGTATCAGCAATGTGACGGGACAACCACCTATGATATAGTTCTTCGAATGTTAATTTGTGGTCAGCAAGGGAGGAATTTCTATGGACTTTGTTGTAGTCTGCTGCATAAATCTCCGCTTCTACCTGAGTCGCAAAGTATTCAACCGGCTTCTGCCTACCATGCTCAGATACTACAAAGACAAACGGCCGCCTCCGGCGGCCAGTGAGATGCTTAATTGATCCATACCCGTTTGGTTTTCGCATGTTATCAATCCTTTCAGGAGGTAGAAAATGAAAGACTACTTAATTAAGTTTAACAGTGACGGACGAAGAGGCACCACATATGCCGATGGAGTCCATTATTATGTCGATTCAGATGGGAATGTCACTGACGGAAGTGTTAAAGTGCAGGATCTCATTAATCAGGGCTATGTGTTTGTCAACACAGACGATTATAATAACCTGCTTGGAAATAATTCGGATAAGAAAGAGTATTGCCGGCAGAGTGATGGAACCTTTGCGCCTTATGTAGCACCGGAACCAACTGCTGCAGAAAAGAAAGCATCTGCTATTGCTACGATTAAAGCGAAGTACCAGCCGACTTTGGACAACCTTGTAGAAGCAAGGGTAAAAGCAGCTATGCTGGGCGCTGATACAACTAAGATTGACAGCCAGTATAAAACCACGCTAGCTAGCATGACTGCGGAAATCAAGAATGCATAGAGGAGGGATAAATCATGGAATTTTGCGAATATTGCGGTAACCTTTTAAATGAAGACGGACGCTGCCCATGGGATGGATGCCCACACAATGCAATCATCGACGCTATGGCAGAAGCCAAAGCAGCCGATGAGAAGAAAGATAAGAGTGAGGACAAAACCTGATGGAATTCATGGGGCAGATTTACTGGTACGCTTACAAATCAATTTGCAACATTACAACAGGATGGCCATTCAAACTGGCTGGCGGAGCAGTGCTACTAGTCGTTGCACGGCATGCCGCCTTATTTACGGCTTTTTCACTGCTCGTTGTACTTGATTTATTCGCTAAATTCATTGCGTTGTCTTACGAGATGATAAAAACTCAGGGCACTGAAAGCCCATCGCTGCTGGAATCAATCAAAGCGATCCCAGAAGCACATCGGCAGCGGATTATCAACTCGCATGAGATGAAGACGCAGTTTTCCGGGAAAGTTATTGTCTACATCATTGCTGTTATGGCAGCTGGAATTGTAGATTTTATAGTTGGCCATGCAAACTTTAGTCAGATAGTCATCGCTTACCTGGCATCGACGGAGCTTCTGAGCATCATCGAAAATCTTGACGATGCAGGCGTGTCAGCCGTGCATGAACTGGTGGGGTTGATTAAAAGGAAGAGGGTGTAAAGATGAATGTTATCGATTTATCAGACTGGAATGAAAATGTTGACTGGTCCCGCTTTATTGACCACGGTATCGGCGGAATTATCGTGAAAATTTCAGAAGGATGCACTCTTAGCGAACTGTTTGCGAAGAATATTGCGGGAGCCGCTGCCCGTGGGCTCCCGTGGGGCGTTTATTGTTTCTCTCATGCGCAGACGACTGATCGGGCGAAAGAAGAAGCCCAGACAGTAATCGACGCATTGGATACTTTAGGATATGGAATACCGGATTTAGGAATCTGGCTTGACATCGAGGCTCCAGAAGTAGTAGGGCAGAATGCTGATGACGTGACCGCAATTTGCAGCGCATTCATATCCGTTTGCAATGCCGCCGGCTATAGCGCCGGGATATATGCGAGTCTCTCAACATTGACAGACTGCATCAACGTTAATGAACTGGCCGACTATGTGCCGTACTGGTGCGCTCAGTATGCCGAAAAATGTGACTTCCTGGATTATTACCCTGACAATAGACTTGTAGGGTGGCAGTGCACAGACAGCTACATTATAGACGGGAACACTTATGATCTGTCAGTTTGGTACTAGGGAGGCTAGAAATTGTGGAGTATAAAAAACAGAAGCTGTGTGCTGTTGCTCTTGCTTGCGTTATTCTTCTTTCCGGCTTTGTATGGTTCTTCTGTGCAGGCAGAAGCGATGTATCAGATATCAGAGAGCGAGCTGACACAGTTAGAAGCGAACTTAAATCAGCTCGCGAAGAACAACGAAACCAAGCAGAATCTCTTGAACAAGCAGAAAATTCAAATAGAGATGCTCAACAGTCAATTAGAGAAAGCCAACAATCAGCTGGAAGAATCGAAGAAAGAAATACAGAAATCCAAGACATTGAACGAAGCGACGCAGAAATCATTAGAGAGAGCCAATCAATCCTTGACCGAGTTGGAGAAAGAGGCCCGGCACAAGGTACAGGTGAAGGCTAGGCAGCGCAATATATGGGCGGCCGTTGCCGTCATTGCCGTGGGGGCGGCTATCTCCCGGGGGTGATCCACAAAAAAGAGCACCGAATATCGACACAAAAGTCAGGGGAAAAAACTGATATTTCGGAGATTTTATGCTATTCTTATATTTAGAGAAAAATAATTCTTTTTGAAGGTAATTGTGTTTGTACCCATGACTGGAAGGACCACCAGAATCTATTCCCGAAGCATGGAAATGCTTCGGGTTTTATTTTGCCTGAAAAAGCGGGACATGTATTCGAATGATTCCGCCAGTGCATAAGGAGCGGCACTACAATCAGCGCAGAAGCAAAATTATACAGGAAAAGCGGCAAATGAACTGTACTTCTATGAATTTCATCATAAAACCAGGCAAAGCCTATCGTAAATCGTTATATTCTTTCGGCATATTATATTCCATTGATAGATTTTATGATAAAATAAAGTATAAAGTTATCTGTGTGGAGGCGTATTATGAACTATAGAAGCACCAGAAGTAATGAGACTGTAACAGCCGAAGAAGCGCTGCTGAAGGGGCTTGCTGCTGATGGCGGATTGTATGTGCCTGAACAACTGCCCGATCCATTTTTAGATGCTGATGTTTTAAAAGCTATGTCTTACGAAGAACTGGCAGCTTTTGTACTTCATCATTTTCTGACGGATATTACACTGAAGGATTTATCCAAGCTGACGCATGATGCATATACCGGTACATTTGATACATCTGAAATTGTCCCGGTAAAAACATTGTCCGAATCCTTTTCCATGGCCGAAATGTTCCATGGGAGGACATGCGCATTCAAAGATCTGGCGCTTTCACTTTTCCCGCATCTTCTCGTGTATGCTAAGAAGAAGCTGGGGGATGGGAAGGAAACGCTTATCCTGACTGCTACTTCAGGAGATACCGGAAAAGCGGCTCTGGAAGGGTTTAAAGACGTTCCAGGCGTGCATATCATGGTATTCTATCCTTCCCACGGGGTCAGCCCGCTGCAAAAGGATCAGATGCAGAAGCAGCTTGGTGAAAATGTCAAAGTTCTGGGGATTGAAGGAAATTTTGATGATGCCCAGTCTGCTTTGAAAAATATTTTTGTGAGTGACCTGCGCGATGAAGCTCTTGAAAAGGGAGTCCTGTTCTCCAGCGCCAATTCCATTAATATCGGCCGCCTGCTTCCACAGGTCGTATATTATGTGTGGATTTGGCTGAGCCTTCTTAGAAGCGGTTCTATTGGCTCCAGAGAGTCATTCAATGTGGTTGTTCCTACCGGCAACTTTGGCAATATTCTGGCGGCATGGATTGCAAAGAAAATCGGCACGCCTATCGGACAGATGATTTGCGCATCTAATGAAAATAAGGTGCTGGCAGATTTCTTTGAAACCGGAGAATACAATATCAACAGGGAATTCCATCTGACGGAATCTCCTTCTATGGATATCCTGATTTCCTCTAATTTTGAGAGGTTCCTGTACTACATGACGGGATCGTCTGATGAAGTTTTGAAAGACATGACAGAACTCAGGGAAAACGGTGTATACCGTGTTCCTGAGGAAGAGCGTAAAAAGGTATCAGGCGAAATGATTGGTGGCTGGGCAGATTCTGACACCATGAGAAAAGCCATTTCCGATGTATATGAAAAGTATGATTACCTGATGGATCCGCATACGGCTGTTGCATATGCTGTTTATGACAATCTCCGCCGCAGCGGCAAGGTCACAAGACATACGCACACCGTCATTATCAGTACGGCGCATCCTTATAAATTCCCTGGTGCTGTTTCTGAGGCACTTGGCATTGCGGCAGAGGAAAATCCTTATGATACACTGCGATCCATCAAGAAATATACCGGGATTCCGATTCCTTCGCAGCTGGGAGAATTGGAAAACAGGAAGAAACGCTTTACGGATGTGATCAATCCGGAAAATATCAAAGAATCCATTCAGGAAGTTGTTGATGAAATTGTAAAATGAATCCGAGGTCTCTAGTCGATGAGAAGAAGAAACTGGTATGAAAGAGGGGAACGCAGATTCAGGCTGATCCTTTTGGGAATCCTGATCCTGATGCTGGCGGCAATCCATTTTATCGACCCCTCGTTCTATCCGACAATCTATCATCTGTCAAAAGACGGCGATCTTCATGGAACAATTCATTATCTCAAGGGATTTGGCATCTATGCAGCATTCGTAAGTTTCTTCATTGATGTCATCATAAATATCGTGGGATTTCTTCCCTCGATATTCATTTCCACAGCAAACGGCCTCATATTCGGCTTGTTCTGGGGCGTTATTATTTCATGGCTGGCTGAGACAGTCGGAGTCATTCTTTCTTTCTATGTCATGCGTACGCTGTTCCGCGGAATGGCGATGAATCTGATCAACAAGAGCAAGACGCTGTCAAAGCTGGATTCCTATGAAAGCTGGCAGGCAATTGCGGCGGCCAGAGCAATCCCGTATATGCCAAACGGCCTCATAACGGCCATAGCCGCATTGTCCAGTATGAAGTTCAAGGACTATGCTTTCGGCTGTCTTTTGGGCAAGCTGCCTTCGACAGCGCTTGAAGTTGTCCTGGGGCACGATGTCGTCAATCTGGAAGAACATTCCATGCGGCTTACGATCATCATTATCCTTGTTACGGTGATTTATGGCTTCATCTGGTGGAAGACGAAGAAGCAGAGAAAAAGCGGACAGAACGAAAATAACCAATAAAAAATGATTGTTTCCATAACGGGAGCAATCATTTTTTATTGGTTATTTATTTGAGATTTTTCACGATGACAGGAACAGCATCCACATCATTGACCGGCATCAAATGGACGCCGTCAGTACCGATATCCTTCAATCCCTGTACGAGTTCAGAGGCAAGCTTAAGCCCCGTTTCCCTGTTTCCTGTCTCCATTTCCTTTAGGATTCTCTGGGGAATGGAAATGCCCGGGACCTTGTCGTTTAAGTAATTGGCCATTTTGAAACTCTTTAAGGGCACGATACCGAAGAGAATCGGGAGATCAAGGTCTTTTGCATAGGAGAGAAATTTTTCAGCCTGAGAAATTTCATAGACGGGCTGCGTCTGGATGAACTGCGCGCCGGCTTTTTTCTTGCCTTCCAGACGAAGGATTTCCTTATCCAGGTCGTCAGCACCTGGATTTGCTGTAGTGCCGATGTAAAAGTTTGTTGCGGCGCCAAGCGGATTTCCTTTAAGGTCATGGCCTTCATTAAGGCGGCGTGCAATCTCTATAAGACCCGTGGAGTCCACATCAAATACGCCTGTGGCATCCGGATGATCGCCAATGGAGGGCGGATCGCCGGTCAAAGTGAGGATATTGTGTACGCCAAGGGCATAGGCCCCCAGGAGTTCTGCCTGAAGCCCGATTGTGTTGCGGTCGCGGCAGGTCAGGTGGAAAATGGATTCTACGCAGTATTTCTGCTGAATGATAGAGGAGAGGGCAATCGGGCTCATCCGAAGCTTTGCCATGGGGCAGTCAGCGATATTGACAGCATCCACGTAATCGGCAATTTCTGCAACCTGCTTTTCAGTAATTTCAGAAGAAGCGCTTTTGGGCGGATCCAGTTCAGCGGTAATTGTAAAGATGTGATTCTTGTTTTTGGCCCTTAGTGTTGTCATTATGAATTCCTCTTTTCTATTAACTGATCAGCGATGCGGACAGCGGCAATTCCGTCCTTGCAGTAGTTCGGGGCGCCGATTTCATTGGCATAGTCCTGTGTTACTACGGCTCCGCCGACAAGAATATCGACAGAGGGGACAGCTTCCTTCAGCTTTTTGACGGTAGATTCCAGTTCAGGAAGAGTGGTCGTCATCAAAGAGCACAGTCCTGCCAGATCGGCCTTGTATTCGATTGCAGCTTTGACAAATGCATCCGGACTGACGTCCTTGCCCAAATCGATGACTTTATAACCGCTGTTTTCCATGAGAGCAGCTACTATATTCTTTCCAAGATCGTGGATATCGCCTTGAACGGTGCCGATAACCAGGGTTCCTTTTTCTTTTGACTTGATATCAGGAAGAAGCTTCTTTAATTCACTGAAGGCAGACTGCATGGCTTCAGCCGCCATCATGACCTGGGGAAGGTATACTTTTCCAGCGCCATATCCGTCACCGATTTCAGTCATGGCAGATGTGAGCCCTTCCTTGATAATCGTTTCCGAAGAGATGCCTGCATCTAAAGCCGTCTTCATGAGTGAGGCGGATTGTTCCTTCTCGCCGTTCTTTACAGCAGCTTTGATCTGTTCAAGGGGAGGAAGGTCCTGGCTTGCTTCAGCCTTTTCGGCAGGCGCCGGCATCTTTGCGGTTTCTGCGATGAAGTTTGCAGCACCTTTATCAAATCCAAGAAGGAGCTTTGCATTGATAAATGCATCCTTGATGCCCTGGTCGAGAGGATTGATGATGGGGGCATTCATGCCGCAGGCAAATGCCATGGTGAGGAATGCGGCGTTGATGCGCGGACGGGAAGGAAGACCGAAGGAAACATTGCTTGTCCCCATGACACAGGGGAAACCGAATTCTTCCTTATATAATCGGATGGTGCGGAGAGTTTCGCTGGCACCTTTTTCTCCTGACCCTACTGTGAGGACCAGCGGGTCTAAAAGAAGGTCTTCGCGTCTGAGTCCGATTTCATCCGCCTTTTCTACAATTCTGTGAATGATTCTGACTCGTTCTTCGGCAGTGGCAGGAAGATTTCCTTTCTCAAGCGGAAGACAGAGGACGGCAGCGCCATATTGCTTGGCAAGCTTCAGGATCTTCTCGAGTGCCTCTTCTTCAGCCGCATTGACGGAATTGATCAGAGGGCGGCCGGGATATACCTTAAGGGCTCTTTCTATGACGACAGGATCCGTGCTGTCGATGGAGAAAGGGACGGGGCAGAGCATGGAAAGCTGGGATATGGCAGTTTCCATGGCGGCGGCCTGGTCGACTCCGGGGACACCCATATTTACATCAAGAATGTCAGCGCCGGCGGCCACTTCAGCAAGCCCTTCCTTTTTAATGGAGACGAAGCTTCCCTTCTGAATATCTTCCCGGAGTGTCTTTCTTCCTGTCGGATTGATTCTTTCGCCAATCTTGACGGGAGCGTAATTATCACCGACATAGACGACGCCTGTGCGGCAGGTAAGTGCAGTAAAGGGCTTTACCTTTGGAGGCGTGACAGTTGGTTTGTTTTCAAGTTCCTTGATTAAAGCATGAAGATGCTCCGGTGTCGTTCCGCAGCATCCGCCAAGATAAGATACGCCGATATCAGCAAATTTTGCTGTTTCTCTGGCAAAGTCTTCAGCAGAAAGCGGGAAGAGTGTTTCTCCGTTTTCCAGTACGGGCATTCCTGCATTTGGCTGGATGATGATGGGCTTATTCGTTGCGGCAATCATTTCCTTTGCAACATTGAAGAGTTTGTCCGGCCCGAGCGAGCAGTTGGCTCCAATGATATCAGCACCCATGGAATCAAGAAGAATGGCAGCGGCTTTAGGAGGAGTGCCTGTAATGGTTCTTCCGTCTTCGGCATACGTCATCTGGCAGATGACCGGAAGGTTTGACGCAGCTTTGGCGGCAATCAGTGCGGCCTTCATTTCCTGAATATCTATGATGGTTTCAATGATAAGGCAGTCGGCTCCGGCGTTGGCAAGAGCTTTGGCAAGACGGTAGTAGTTTTCGCATGCCTCGTCAAATGATAAATCGCCAAGAGGACTTAAGAAACGCCCGGTCGGTCCCATATCACCTGCAATCTTAACGCGGCTGCTGCATGCTTCTCTTGCATTCTTTACGGCTGCTTCTGTAATGACTTCTACCTTGTCCTGAAGGTCATAATCCTCAAGCTTCAGCGGGGAAGAGCCAAATGTGTTTGTTGTAATGAACTGGCATCCCGCTGCCTCATATTCTTTATGAATACGCTGGACAATTTCCGGATGGGAGATGTTGAGATAATCCGGACATTCACTATTTGATAATCCATACTTCTGGAGCATCGTCCCCATACCGCCGTCAAAAAATACCATAATGAAACCCTCCTTATACCTGTATTACGATTAATGCCTGAATTGACAGTTTAGAAATGAGCATGTGGAGCACTTCGGGGGCTTATCCCTCTGGATCGTGCCTGAAAGGCCGATGATGGCCGAAACTGATTTTCTTGGGAAAAGCATGGAGTGATCCGTCACGGAGACTCCTATTTTTTCAGCCTGAATCAACTGGCAGAACTGCTTTTGCTGGTAAATCGGCCAGTCCCCGTATCCTGGTGAAAAGCGCCAGACGGTTTTCTCGCCATTCTTTGAAGCTTCTTTCTGGATAAGTTCATCGACCTGGTCAGCCAGGTGTTCAACAGACGTAGTAGCTGCTGCATCTAAAAGAAGGCCTTTTACATATTCACCTGCTTTAAAATGAGCATCGGACTGTTTTTCAATCTCATCTCCGACCGTGACTGCCAGGACGGCAACGGATGAAGAGTTGGCAAGATGATGCTTGATGGCATTTCCTTCAAGCTTCATGGGGAAGTCTCCGCAGATGATGCCGTTTTTATTGTCATAGGGAAGAACCTGCCAGATTCCCCTGGGCTCTGCAAGGGCAAGCGCCTCTCTGACCGCAGAACTCACTTCTTCGGGAGGAAAATCCTTTGAAGAAGGATTCATTCCTGCATATCTGAGCATTTCCTTTTCATTGATTTGAAATAATGTACCATTATAGAAAGGCATGGGAGACCTCCTTCTACACCAATAAAAAAATCCTCCATCCCCAAAGGGACGAAAGATTCGTGTTACCACCCAAGTTTATCCATACATCGCTGCATGAATCTCATCAGGTACGCCGGCTTTTGCCTTAATACCTTAGTGCTGTATCGGGCACACCCGGGATGCTTCATTATTCAGCAATCCCAGCTCAGAGGCCATGTTCAGCAAATATCCCTATGCTCCTTTCCATCTGCCGGAGCTTTCTGGTATAGTCTTTTCTGCCTACTCTTCTCTTCATTGCTTATTTTTAATTACTAGCACTATATCATAGGCAATTCCCTGTGTCAAATAATTTATGATGTCATTTTCAGGATTCCAATCCTTTGGACCAAGCGGGATATTTTAGGCATCTTTTTGCCGTATATTTATATAAGAGAAATAAAATTTTTATTGGAAGAAAGCTATTACATCAGAGTAAAAAAATGTGTTAAGATAAATCATTAGCAAGTGTTCAGACATTTATTTTTTTGATGACTTTTCGGGAATCATAAAATAAATGCGGGAGCAATTGAGGTCAAATCCTCAATAGAAGCTGCTGTTTTATTAAAGGGATACCTGTAGGAAAGGAAAGTGGAATTATTATGATTATGGGAGACATGAAACATCTGGATGCGTACAAGGCCCAAATGCCTGATTTTATTTACGAGGTTCTCAAGGAAGCTTCCCAGTTTGATTTTGCAGGCGTTCCTGATGGAAAATATAAAATCAAAGGATGCAATATGAATGTGGAGACTTCACCGACGGAGCCTTCTGCTCAGAGGAAACTTGAAGGGCACAAGGATTTTATTGATGTTCAGTATGAAGTGGAAGGCAAAGAAGAATGGATCGGGATTGAGACAATTTTTGATGCCGGGAAATGCATAGAAAGTCATCCGGACAGAGACCTTTATTTTTATGAAGCAGGAAAAGATCCGGAAACGAAAATTCATTTCAAGAAGGGCCGTTTTGCCGTATTCTTCCCCGAAGACCTCCATCGCCCGCTCTGCCAGGGAGAAAGTGGCAGCCGGCAGCTTCGCAAAGCTGTCGTGAAGGTGCCGGTGGAATGGGTGAGTGTGAAATAGAAGTCAGGGATCAGAGGTGGCTGGTGATTGCGAAAATTGAACGAACCTCTTCTTGACTTAAAGTCAACTCTTTGCTATTATAATCTATATTCGATTACTAGCGATTTCTACAGTACCGCACGATGAAGGTGGTATGTGTAAGGGGGCAGAGTATGAAGTATAAAAAATTTTTGGCAGCTGCCATGGCGGCAGGCTTTTTGCTTTCCGCCGGCATGATGACCGGCGGATGCGGGTCGGCCAAACAGCAGCAGGGGCAGCAGCAGGCGATGAAGGTCACGACTTTCAAACCGTTCAAGTCGGACACGCCGATCCAGAGAGAGTATGCCGGCTCCATTATGGCATTGCAGGAGGTGCCGGTCCGCTCGAAAGTATCCGGTACAGTCATGGAAAAATACGTCAAAGGCGGTGACCATGTCACAGAAGGGCAGCCGCTCTTCCGCCTTGATACGCGCACTTATTCGTCTTCTCTGGCAGCCGCAGAGGCGCAGGTCGCGCAGGCTTCGGCTACCTATGAAAATGCGAAGCGCGATCTCGCCCGCTATGAGCAGCTGATCGCGACGGGGGCGATTTCTCGGCAGGCCTATGATGCGCAGAAGGCAGCGACAGAGTCCTATCAGGCCGTCGTCGAAGCAGCCCAGTCGCAGGCAGCGATCGCATCGGATAATCTCTCCGATACCATCGTGACAGCTCCCTTCACCGGGACGCTCTCCATGGATGATGTGAATATCGGCACTTTCGCTTCGGCAGGACAGACGCCTCTCGTCACGATTTCCTCGGCAGATCCGCTGTATGTTCAGTTTGATATGTCGGAGAGCGAATACCTTTCGCTCACCAAGAATAAGAGTGGCACGGAGACGCTCGGGGATACCCTGAAGCTTCGCCTTGCTGATGGCTCCATCTATCAGGAGACCGGCAAGATCGTCCAGATCAATCCGGGGCTGACCGGCGGGCAGCTGACCATGAAGGCGGCATATGCAAATCCGGATAACCTGCTCGTACCGGGGATGTATGCGACGGTCGTTTCTGATGCAGAAATCGCCAAGGGCAGTATCCTGGTACCGACCAAGGCACTCGTACAGCTCCTGAACCGAGATATGCTCGATGTCGTCGTCGATGGCAAGGTCCAGCAGAAGGCGGTCAAGCTCGGTGCGACCTATGGCATCTATACCATCATCGAAAGCGGCATCGATGAAAATGATGAGATCATCGTCGAAGGCCAGAATAAAGTCCGTGTCGGACAGGCAGTCGCTCCGGAAGAAACCACGCGCGAGGCTTTGGAACAGGCGGCGATCAAGGCCGCTTCTGTGCAGCATGGCACGACAGATGCTAAGAAATAAGGGGAGGAGCTATGGCAAATTTCTTTATTAAACGCCCTATCTTTGCTATCGTCGTGGCTCTTGTCATCACGATCGCCGGGGCACTCTGTATTTTCTCACTGCCGATCGACCGCTATCCGAAGATCACGCCGCCTCAGGTCTCTGTCCATGCGACCTATCCGGGCGCTGACTCTGAAGTCGTAGCGCAGACGGTGGCCGAGGTCATAGAAAAGAATGTCGTCGGTGCCGAAGGTTTTGATAATATGTCTTCGACATCGAACTCGAATGGCTCCTATTCGCTCTCGGTCCAGTTCCTGACGGGGACGGACTCGGATATGGCGACCATCCGTGTACAGAATGGTGTCACGGCTGCCGATGCAGGGCTTCCTGATACAGTCCGTTCCATCGGCGTCTCCACGAAGAAATCTTCGGGGGATATGGCACTCGTCGTCGGCCTGCTCTCACCGAATGGCACTTATGATGACGTATTCCTGAAGAACTATTTCTCCATGAACTACCTGGATGAGCTGAAGTCCATCAAGGGCGTCGGCAACGTACAGGAATTCGGCTCTGACTTCGCGATGCGCATCTGGATGGATCCGACGAAGATGTCGCAGAACAAGATCACTGCGAGCGAGGTCATTTCTGCCGTTTCTTCGCAGAATAAGCAGATCGCGGCCGGTAACATTTCCAGCGCTCCGGTCGATCAGAATGCCTCCTTCCAGTACATCATCACGGCGAAGGGCCGTCTTGTGACGGAGAAGGAATTCGGCGATATCGTACTTCGTACCAATGATGACGGCTCCATGCTTCGTCTGAAGGATGTGGCCCGTATCGAGCTTGGTGCAAAGGACTACAGCTTCATTTCCCGTGCGGCGGGACAGGAGTCGGCGATCCTCGCCTTCTCTCTGACCGATGATGCGAATGCGCTCGAAACTCTGGGGGCGATCAAGGAGAAGCTGAAAGAAGATGCGAAGAGCTTCCCAGATGACATGACCTATGTCATCTGCGCGGATAACACGGACTTCATCTATGCCTCCATCAAGGAGGTCATGCATACCTTCGTCGAAGCGCTTCTCATCGTAGCACTGATCGTGTACATTTTCCTGCAGAACTGGAGATCCACGCTCATCCCGATGATTGCGGTCCCGGTATCGCTCTTTGGTACCTTTGCTTCCTTCCTGCTTCTCGGATTTACCATCAATACCCTGACGCTTTTCGCAATGGTTTTGGCCATCGGGCTGGTCGTCGATGATGCGATCGTCGTCATAGAAGCCGTCGAGTATGAAATGCGCTATAACAACATGGGCCCGAAAGAGGCGACTGTTGCTGCGATGCAGAAGGTACAGAGCCCGGTTATCGGCGTAGCGGTCGTTCTGGCTGCGGTTTTCGTACCGGTCGCTTTTCTGGGCGGGATCATGGGTATCCTGTACAAACAGTTTGCTCTCACCATCGCTGTCTCTGTCCTGATTTCTGCTTTCGTCGCGCTGTCTCTGACTCCGGCTCTTTGTGCCGGTCTTCTGAAACCGCCGAAGAAGCAGAATAGGAAAAACTTCCTCGATCGATTTTGGGATACCTTCAATGATGGTTTCGATCGTATGGTAGAGATCTACGGAGCGATCCTGCAGAAGATGGGACATGCGATCGCTGCTCCGATCCTTGTTCTTGTCGTCATCACGGTCGCAGCTTTCGGTATTTTCTTCAAGCTTCCGACAGCATTTCTTCCGCAGGAAGATAATGGCTTCTTCATCACGGCATTCTCTTTGCCGGAAGGCTCTGTCAATGTCAGAACGAATGCAGCGATCAACGATTACCTTGATTATATGGGAAAAGATCCGGCGATCGAACAGTCGCAGGGCGTCACCGGCTTTGATATTTTGTCCGGCGGGCAGAAACCAAATGCGGGTCTTTCCTTCATCAAACTGAAACCGTGGGATGAACGCAAAGCGCCAAACGAACAGATCAATGCCATTATGGGCAAAGCCATGGCATATGGGGCGACCCATCCGGAGGTATCTCTGATGGCGCTGAATCCGCCTCCGATTCCAGGCCTTGGCGCCTCCGGTGGCTTCAGCCTTTATATCATGAACAAGAGCGGTGCATCGGATGAAGAATTCCAGCGCGTTGTCGGAGAATTCCTCGGCGCAGCCAACCAGCGTCCGGAAATCCAGATGGCCTACACCACTTTCCGAAGCGATACACCATCCTACAATTATGATATCGACCGAGAAAAAGCACAGCGAAATGGTGTGGCTGTCGGGGATATCTTCACCGCTCTTCAGGCCTACTATGGCTCTGTCCAGATCAATGATTTCACCATTTATGGCCGTAACTTCAAGGTCGTCGCGCAGGCGGATACCCAGTACCGCACGAACCCGGGGGACAACAAGTTCCTGACGGTTCGCGACAATAAGGGCAATATGGTGCCGATCTCCACCTTTATCACTCCGAAGAAATCCAATGCGATCTCCGTCATCACTCGTTACGACAACTTCCCGGCCGTCCAGGTCGGCGGGCAGCAGAAGGATGGATACTCCTCCGGGCAGGCGCTCGATGCGCTCGAAGAAACCGCCAATCAGGTACTTCCGAATGGTTATGGCTTCGAATTCGTCGAATCCTCTGCCCAGGAACGTGAAGCGAGCGGTAAGACAGTATATGCCCTCTCGCTCGGCATGCTCTTCGTATTCCTGTCTTTGGCAGCTCTCTATGAAAGCTGGAAGGTTCCATTCACGGTCATCTTCGGGATACCGACTGGTTTCTTTGGCGCGAGCCTGGCAGCCATGGCATTCCATGTATATAACGACATTTACTTCCAGATCGGTCTCTTGACCATCATCGGGCTGGCTGCGAAGAACGCCATCCTGATCGTCGAGTACGCGAAAGTCCGTGTTGATAATGGCATGGATGTCATGAAGGCTTCCATCGAAGCATCGCAGATTCGTCTGCGCCCGATTCTGATGACTTCCCTGGCATTCATCCTCGGCAACATTCCGCTGGCACTTTCGACTGGTGCAGGTTCGAATTCCCGTTCTGAAATGGGTATTGCTGTAGTATTCGGCGTGCTTTCTGCAACTGTATTCCAGATCTTCATTGTACCGATGCTCTTCGTTGTTATTGAACGAATTCATGGTTTCAAAAGACCGAAAAAAGGAATTTCAGTAAGCAAGTAATTTAAATGAGACTGCAGTTCATTCATGGGCTGCAGTCTTTTTTATACACAAGAGTGAATATGGAAGATCGATGGAAAGGGCAGGCGCCTTTATTCATGAATTGCTTCGGTGACAGCCTGACTGAAGGGTTCGGACTAAGGAAGGGCAGGTACTGGCTTGAGATTGCTACCAGGGAAATACATGGCATCAGGTTCAGGAATTTTGGATCCTGCGGCTCCCTGTCATCAGATATCCTTCAAAAGGCAGAATTTTTTCTTGAGAGAGCCGGAAGTCAGGATGAAATTTTCATCATGGGCGGAACCAATGATTTGCTGTGCAGAATAAGGCTTTCTTCCCTTGAAAAGAATATGGAAAGGGGGATTTCACATATAGCAGCCAGCCTGCCGCTGACGATTGCCATCCCGCCTCAGGTAACACGCGCAAGCGTTGAGGCAGGATGGCAGTCGGAATTTTCCTATGATGCCAATCAGGAAGATTACAGGACGTATATTTCCTTCTTAAAGGAACTGGCACAGAGCCTTGACGTACGGGTGATTGATTTTTCAAAAGTGATTCCCTTTGACGATGATTATTATGTTGACGGGGTTTATCCTAACGAGAAGGGACAGGAACTCATGGCAGAAGCTGCTATCAAAGTTTGGGGAAATTGAGGGGATTAATCCCTGATTTCCTTTGTACCTTGACCCAGTGGATTTGGTATAATAAAACAATATGGACGATGCATGTTCATAGAATGATAAAGGATAGGAGATTGTTATGGATACGATTCTTGTGACCGGCGGAGCCGGGTTTATTGGATATCATTTAAGCAAACGTCTGCTTAAGGATGGATACAATGTTGTCGGATATGACAACATGAATGATTACTATGATCCAAAGCTTAAGGAAGATCGTGTCAGGGATCTTGAGGAATCAGGACAGGACTATCGTTTCATAAAGGGAGACCTGGCCGATAAGGACATGGTATTCCACCTCTTCGAAGAGATAAAACCTGCTATTGTCGTTAATCTTGCCGCACAGGCCGGAGTCCGCTACAGCATCGATCATCCGGATTCGTATATACAGTCCAACATCGTGGGTTTCTTCAACATCCTGGAAGCTTGCCGCCACTATCCGGTAAAGCATCTTCTTTTTGCATCGAGTTCTTCGATTTACGGAAATCAGGAAAAAGTTCCATTCTCGGTCAATGACCCGACGGACCGCCCAATCAGCCTTTATGCGGCAACGAAAAAGTCTGACGAGCTTATGGCATATACGTATTCCCACCTCTACAGGATTCCTGCTACCGGGCTTCGTTTCTTTACGGTTTACGGACCTTTTGGCAGGCCGGATATGGCTTACTTCAAGTTTGCCAATAAGATTTTCAACGGCGAGACGATTCAGGTTTATAATAACGGAGATATGCTTCGCGATTTCACCTATGTAGATGATATCGTAGAAGGGATTTCCCATATGCTGAACCATCCGCCGAAGCTCAACGAAGAGCATGACCCGTTCAAGGTTTATAATATCGGCAACAATCACCCGGTCAGGCTGATGAAATTCATTGAAATTCTGGAAGATGCCATCGGGAGAAAAGCGGAAAAAGAGTACCTGCCCATGCAGATGGGAGACGTGTATCAGACGTATGCTGATATTGATGATCTGGAAAAAGATTTCGGATTCCATCCGTCGACCACCTTGGAGGAGGGACTTGCCGCATTCGCCAAGTGGTATAAAAATTATTATCATAAGGAATAATCACTTAATAGAGGAGGTATGTCCGTGAATCTTTTACTTGCGGATCTGCATAAATTTGTAGGATACAGCGGCGGCATCGAGCATGTCTTATCGAGGATGGCAGCTGCAATGAAAGACAGAGGATATACGGTTTCTGTCGTGATGGCTGATGAAAAGAGCGGGGATCCTTTCTATCCTCTCCCTGAGGGCGTTAAACTCTATAACTTGTTCAAAATGGAAGAAATGACTGAAATTCATGCCGGCTTGTTTTCCAAGGCAGCAAGGGAAATTGCCCGCGCTTTTAGCAAGGAAGCTGCAAGAAACAGGAATTACAGTATTTTTAACCAGGCAAAGCCTCAGATGAAAAGAGTCCTTGAACTGGCAAAACCTCATGTAATCGTTTCCTTCAGGGAACCGACAGGCCGTCTTCTTCTTGAAGGGCTGGATACTGAAATTCCCGTGATTTCCATGCTTCACAATGATCCGGATGAAATATTCCTCCATTCACCGGAGAAAGAAAAAAGGGCTCTTGAAAAAAGCCGCTTCATTCAGGTACTCATGCCTTCATTTATAGAAAAAGCAGAAAAATACCTGGATTACGATCGCTTTGTGCATATTCCCAATTCTGTAAATATCCCGCATTTGGAGGTGGATCCCGGACAGGAAAGGAAAGTTCACAAAATCGTCAATGTAGGAAGAGTGACAGGCAGGACGAAGAGGCAGCATATTTTAATAGAAGCCTTTTCGAAAATTGCTCAGGAATTTCCCGACTGGGAAGTGGACATCTGTGGGGATACTTACGATAAAGCGTATGTAACTATGGTGAAAAGCCTCATATCCAAAAATGGACTGCAGGACCGTGTCCACTTGCGCGGCACTACGAAGAATATGGGAAAAGTCTGGCAGGAAGCAGATATATTTGCATTCCCAAGCCATCATGAAGGTTTCCCTTTGGCGCTTTCTGAATCGATGGGCGTTGGAATTCCGGCAGTAGGCTTTGCATCCTGCTCTTCCGTCAATGAACTCATCAAGGATCAGGTCAATGGATTTCTTGTTCCTGACGGGGCAGAAGCGTTCTCAAAAGCACTGGCATCCTTGATGAAGGACAGCGAACTTAGAAGGAAACTGGGAACGGGAGCGAGAGAATCAATGAAACCATATGCACCGGAAGTGGTGTGGGATTCCTGGGACAAGCTCATTAAAGAATGCATAAAAGAGCAATGAGATAATATAGGAAACATAGTTTGTATTTGATTTTGGCAGGGGAACCATGAGACAAGACGGAGAAAAATTTCTTAGTGAAGATATTCTGAAAGTAAAGGCAGCCGTAATCGGTGATGTAATGATGGATCAGTACGTGACAGGGAGCGTGAACCGCATCTCTCCTGAAGCGCCTGTACCGGTCAATCTGGTCAAAGGGGAAAGAAACGTGCCGGGCGGGGCTGCCAATACAGCGGCCAATCTGGCATCACTTGGTTGTCAGGTTTTCGTTTCCGGCATAGTTGGGAATGACCAGAATGGGAAAATGCTTCTTGACCTTTTAAAAAATGCAGGAATTGACTCTAATGGGATTCTTGTGTCTGATGATTACCAGACGACAGCTAAAATACGCATTCTGGGCGCAGGCCAGCAGATGATGAGGCTTGATTATGAAAGAACCAGAAAGCTCACTGACGATGAATGCGAAAGCGTTATGGAATGGCTTTGCGGGCTTTTAAAAGCGGGACTGGACTGTGTCGTCATTTCTGATTACGGCAAGGGAATGATCGACGACATACTGTCTCAGAAAATCATAAAGAAAGCCAATGAATACAATGTTCCTGTTCTTGTCGATCCTAAGGGCAGTGATTGGGAAAAGTATGACGGCGCTTATGGAATCACGCCTAATCTGAAAGAGCTTTCTGACTGCGCCGGAAAGAGCATCCCTAATGAAAGCGCTCCCATAGAGGCGGAAGGAAAGAGGATCAGGGAGAAATTCCACTTGAAATATCTCTTCGTAACAAGATCCGAGCGCGGAATCACCTGCATTATGGATGGCGGGGCTATTCATAGAGCATCCGTTGCGCAGGATGTCTTTGATGTTTCGGGCGCAGGAGATACTGTCATGGCTGTTACAGCTGCCTGTGCAGCCGCTGGCATTGATATGGAAACGACATTGGAACTTGCAAACCGCGCAGCGGGCATCGCTGTTTCACATGTAGGAACTTATCAGGTCGAAAGGAAAGAAGTCCTTGATGCATGGCGTGATAATGAGCCGGTCCGCCTTGATTACCTCCCTCTGACGTGGAAGGAAGCGGAAAACAAGGTAAATCTCTGGAAAGCAAGAGGAGAGACCGTTGTATTTACCAATGGATGTTTCGATATCCTTCACAGAGGCCATGTCACCTATCTGCAGAAGGCGGCTTCCCTTGGCGACCACCTGATTGTGGGATTGAATTCCGATGACTCAGTCAAAATGCTCAAAGGGGAAGACCGTCCGGTTAACCGTGAAAATGACAGGAGCTTTATGCTTGCCGCTCTTCGCTGCGTTGATGATGTCGTTGTCTTTGGAGAAGAAACTCCTGAAAAACTTCTGACCCATCTGAAACCGGATATCCTTGTCAAAGGCGGGGATTATAAGGCAGAAGAAGTTGCCGGAAGGCAATATGCAGGATCTGTGGAAATTCTCCCCTTTGTCGATGGTTATTCAACAACAGGAGTCATTAAGAAAATAAAAAGGGAAAAGCAATGAAAAACTCTGCCCGCCGTGTCGATTTGAAAAACAAGACGATTGTTATTATGTATATGCTGTATTTTGGAGACATGGTTTCCATTACTCCTTTTCTTGAAGTGCTGAGAAGAGAAGCAGAAGGCTCCAGGATCGTCCTTGTCATGGACTCCAGATTCCAGGAATCCGTGAAGTACAACCCCAATATCGATGAAATTATTCCTGTCGACAGGAATGGAAAAGATAAGGGGCTTATGGCTACCTGGAATATCGGGCGGCAAATTGGAAAATTGAAGCCGGACGTCCTGATGGCTCTCCATGGGACATCAAGGACTACGCTGATGGGTCTTGCCATGCATCCCAAGTACTGGACGGGAGAAGAGGGAACAGGTATCGATCACTTCTTCATGGATCAGCCGATCGTGATTGAGACGTATAATTCTCATGCTGTCGACAAATACCTTAGAGTGCTGCAGCTTTTGGGTGTAAAAGATGTTTCTCACAGCGGAATGCGTACCTATACCTGCAGTGACTGGGAAGACAAAGCCAGGGAATTTTTCCAGTCGCAGAAATTGCCGCAGAATGCAAAAATGGCCGGATTTTCTGTGGGAAGCTCTACGCCGGAAAAGAACTGGCCCGCTGAGAATTATGGGAAAGTCGCTGATCATTTCTTTGAGAAGGGATTCATTCCGGTTTTCTTTGGCGTCAAGTCAGAGCTGGGGCTGATCCAGAAGGCTATTTCCTCTATGAAACACGGGGATAAAGCGGTTATTGCGGCAGGCCATCTGAGCATGGGCGAATTTATTGCAGCGGCCGGTCATTGCTCCATTTTCTTTACCAATGACAGCGGACCCATGTATGTAGCAGACAGCCGCGGTATCCCGACTATTTCCATGTTCGGACCGAGCAATGCAAAGTTCCATCATCCATTGGGACCTTGTTCACAGGCAATTTCTTCATGGGATATGCCTGAGGGACCCGAGCATGTGAATAAAACGATTGCATCAGGCAATTATGTGCCTATTTCTGAAATCAGTGTGGATAGGGTCATTGATGCAGGAGAGAAAGCATTAGAAAAAGCAGAAAATCTGTAAATTGAAATAGGGCTGTGACAAAATGGTTAATTATTTTGCCACAGCCCTATTTCAATTGGGATATTCCGTTAAAAGATTATCTAACATTTATAAGCATTGACTTGGTCTGAATACCAAACAACCTCGCTGCGCTCGAAGGAAATGAACCTCCTCAGTCGGCTCCGCCGCCAGCTCCCCTACGGGGCGAGCTCCGACACCCTTAAACCGAACTTCGTTCGAGAAAAGAAGTCAGCACTTTAGTGGATTTTGTCACAGCCCCTTTTTATTTTTGCTTGGAATAAGTTTTTGCTGTGAGCAGTATAAGTATGATTTCAAAAAGACCTACGATGGCAAGTCCTAAAGAGGTTCCCATGTACTCAATGATTGCACTGACGAGGAGAGAACCAAATGGTGCGCTCCCAAGGAATACAAAGGTATAAAGGCCCATGATTCTTCCCAGGTATTCAGGGGGAGATGCCATCTGGATTGCCGTATTGCAGTTTACCATGAAGAGAATGGTAGCAAAACCGAGCAGGGCGAACATGAAAAGCGCTGGGATTGTCCAGAAAATGTAGCTGACGGCCATAAGGAGAAGGCCGCATAAGCCGGCTGCAGTAAATATGAACCGCTGTGAATAATGTGTGCTGGATGTGGCAGATAGTATTCCGCTTGCCATGGAACCGGCCCCTGCGGCAAAGAGAATGGATCCGAATCCATCAAGTCCTTTGTGAAGTACCCTGTCTGCAAAGAGCGGTCCGTAAGTACCCATATTCAGGATCAGACTGCTTACGATTCCGGCTGCCAGAAGATTGCCGAAAATAATCGGATTCTTTCGTGCCTCGGAAATACCCTCGCGGATTTCATGAAGCGGTTTTTTATTGGTTTCCTGAATGACGGGAGTATTCACGTTCATTTTGGCATAGGCAAAGAGTATAGGGATGAGAGAAACCGCATTAAGGAAGAAAATATCACTGTAAGAGAGATAGTTCAGAAGAAAAGCGGCAAGCAGCGGGCCCACTATTCTGGTGATATTGAAATTGGTCGAGTTCAAACTGACTGCACTATGAAGTGCTTCTTTTCCTACCAATTCAGGCATGAAAGCCATGCGGGCAGGCATATCGAAGGCATCGATCGTTCCCAGAAAAAAGGCAAAGAATAAAAGCCATCCATACGTTTCATGCCCGGAGAGAAGGAGCAGGCCTAAAAGAAGTGCCTGCAGCATATAGAGGGACTGTGTTCCCATCAGTATTTTTCTCTTGTTGTGATGATCGATCCAAAGCCCCGTTCCCAGTGTGAATAGAAGGGAGGGGGTGAACTGGCATGCAGATAAAAGGCCTAAAAGAAAGGCAGAATCGGTCATCTTATATACGAGCCACTGCTGTGTCGTCAGCTGCAGCCAGAAACCGATGAGCGCAATCCACTGCGTAATCCAGAATACTCTGTAGTTCTTTACACCCAGGGCAGGGAATAAGGTTGTAATTTTCATAAGGAGCTCCTTGCAAGATGTCTACGTATTAACTATATCATGAATGAATAGGTCAAAGACAGCAAAAGGAGACCTGCAATAAAAAAGGATGATGCAGGCGCATCATCCTTTGAGGTAAACCCATTAATCCCAGGCTGGTTCAATGGTTCCTTTATATTTTTCTGCAATGAATTTCTTGACTGCATCAGACTGGTAAGCCTGTACGAATTTCTTGTAAGCAGGCTGATTCTTGTCTTTATCTCTGGCAGCAATAATCATGACAGCAAGCGGGGTGTCCTTGGATTCAAGGAAGATGCCCTGATCCTTTGGAGACAGGCCTGCGCTCATGACATAGTTCATTGTAATGACAGAAGCAGCAACATCGTCAAGGCTTCTTGGGAGCTGAGCGGCTTCCAGCTCATTGAATTTCAGATGCTTCGGGTTTTCCGTAACGTCTGCAGGAGTAGCTTTCATGCCTACGCCTTCCTTGAGCTTGATCAGGCCGGCTTTTTCAAGAAGCTGGAGTCCGCGTCCTTCATTTGTCGAATCGTTAGGAATGGAAATGGTAGCGCCGTCAGGAATATCCTTGACATCCTTGTACTTGTTGGAGTAAATGCCCATGCGCATCAGGATGGCTTTTCCAATCGGAACGAGGTTTGTGTTGTGCTGCTTATTGAAGTTGTTCAGGAATGGTTCATGCTGGTAAACTACAAGATCAAGATCTCCGTCAGCAAGTGCCTGATCCGGGGTAATGTAGTCAGAGAATTCCTTTACATTGACCTTAAGGCCGTTCTTTTCAGCTTCTTTGGCAGCTGCTTCAACAACCTCAGCGTGCGGGCCGGCTGTTGCACCAACCGTAATTTCCTTCTTTTCTGCAGGAGCAGACTGGGCAGAGGATGCTGCCGGCTTAGCGTCGGAACCGCAGCCGGTGATGACTGCTGCTGCGGAGAGTGCGCAAAGGCCGGTGATAATCAGTTTCTTTAACATAAGCAAAACTTCCTTTCTCTTTTGAATTTATAATTCCGGAAATGGGATTTGACGGATAATTCCATCCATTCCGGTGATTAACGTTTGTCGGTCTTTCTTGACCATGTGCTTCCGATGAACTGGATAAGCTGTACGATGATGATCAATACAATGATTGTTGCAATCATGACATCAGCCTGGAATCTCTGATAACCGTAGCGGATGGCAAGGTCGCCGAGACCGCCGCCGCCAATGGTGCCTGCCATAGCGGAGGAACCGATCAGGGATACGATGACAACTGTCATGTTTTCTATAATCGATGGAAGAGCTTCAGGAATCAGGACCTTCTTTATGATCTGATAGGGGGAGGCTCCCATGGATTCAGCTGCTTCAATAAGGCCGAAGGGAATTTCACGGATGGAAGTTTCCACCATTCTTGCCGTATATGGAATAGCGGCAATTGTCAGAGGAACAATAGCTGCTGTAGTACCGATGGAGGTACCGGCTACCATTCTTGTAAAAGGAATGATGGCAACCATCAAAATGATGAATGGAATGGAACGGACCATGTTGATGGCAAATGCCAGCGGCTTATTGAGTACCGGGCAAACGAGAATTCCGTTCTTCTCAGTGACTACGAGCAGGATGCCAAGCGGTATTCCGATAATGGCTGCGATAATGGCTGAAACGGAAAGCATGTACAATGTTTCCGCCAGACTTTTGAAAAGCAAATTAGTGATTACTGGAGACATAGCCTAACACCTCGCTTGTGATTGGTAATGATTTCAAATGGCTTAATGCATTGATCATGTCATCTTCATGGCCGTCGATCATGATGATCAGACGTCCGAAGGATACGTCCTGAATATAATCGATCGATCCATAAAGGATGCTGACATCCAGGTTGTACTTGCGGATCAGGTTTGCAATGATCGGCTCGTTTGTGACGTCCCCGCGGAAGGAAAGGCTGATGATTGTCTGATCGTCTTCCTTTTCTTTGTCTTTATGGATATTCATATGGGACAACTGCTCCGGAACTTCCGTGGACATGACGGTTCCGATAAATTTCTTCAGCGTTTCAGTCTGGGGATTCGTGAAGAGATCGACAGTCGAACCCTGTTCAATGATTTTTCCATGTTCGATGACTGCGACGCGTTCGCAGATTTCCTTGATGACTTCCATCTGATGAGCAATCATGATGATTGTGATATTCAGCTTCTTATTGATGTCTTTCAGAAGCTCGAGGATGGATTTTACAGTTTCCGGATCAAGTGCGCTTGTCGCTTCATCCGAAAGCAGTACAGAGGGGTTGGATACGACGGCTCTTGCAATGCCGACTCTCTGCTTCTGTCCGCCGGAAAGCTGGGACGGATACTTGTCCTTGTAGCTGGTAAGCCCTACAAGTTCAAGGATGTCATCAATCCTTTTTTTCTGTTCCGCTTTCGGCACATTGGCAAGTTCAAGCGGGAAAGCAACATTCTGGGCAACGGTTCTGTTGGAGAGAAGGTTGAAATGCTGGAAAATCATTCCGATGTTTTTGCGTTCTTTGCGCAGCTCGGAACTGCTGAGCTTTGTCATATCCTTCCCGTTGATGATGACCTCTCCGGAAGACGGAGGTTCAAGCATATTGATGCAGCGGACGAGTGTTGATTTTCCGGCACCGGACTGTCCTATGATTCCAAAAATTTCGCCGTCTCTGATAGTGAGATTGATATCATCGAGTGCCCTGTAATTATTGTCATATACTTTAGTTATATGTTTCAGTTCAATCATGGGGGTCTCCTCCCTGAAATTAAAAAACTTTCATCGAAAGATGAAAGCTTGTGACATCATCTTTCGAGATTTTACTCGCTGGAATTGGCACCGTTTCATTAAGAATGGTTGCCGTGACTTCAATGGGCCAGTCCCTCCGTCACTCATGATGAATAAGATTATTAAATTAACTAGATGGTAAACTAGTTTGACTTTAATCGATTGTGTTTATAGTACTCTGTATAGATTTCCTTGTCAATAGTATTTATTAAAATAAGATGCACGGTAAATAAGGCTTTTCGGCATAAAAGAAAGGGAGTGTAAAATAGTTTGTGTAAATCGGTATTGCATGAATCTACTTTATGCCCC